>ULUY01074310.1_pt1 | contig 23602 bp, 23 predicted proteins | sample 1959031 | NCBI WGS metagenome assembly ULUY01 (sample SAMEA4835774, study PRJEB28245) | human gut metagenome | biome: gut microbiome; material: fecal sample | place: Denmark | collected 2008
GCGGGGGAGCCGCTCATTCTGTACCGCCGGTGGGAAAAAATTATTCTGGATGAATGTGAAAAGGAAGGGATTTCCCCTCATGTATACTGTGTTGCCGATGATGCCCGGACCTGTCTCCGGTGGGCCCGGGAGGGACTGGGAACCGCTCTTGTTCCTGAATCGGTTCTGCCTGAGGAGGAGATTCCCGCAGCGGTCCTTTCTGAGGAAGCGCTGTCTTCCTCGCTCCTTCTGGCCAGGCGGAAAGGAGACCGGACCTCGAAGGGGGGAGAACTCCTCTTTGAAATCTGCAGAAATCCGGGAAGAAAATGAAGGAAAAAGAGGTTTCCCGTCTTTATCTCCATGATTTGTTTTTTTTATTTTCCTGTGATAAAATATAACTTGTTTATTGTATCCATGACGAAGTACCAAAAACGGACGCAAATCAGGTATCATTTGTCGGTCATCCGACTTAAGGAGGAATAGTTTCATGAATGTAAAAGTAGAGGTATTGGATCAGCACAAAGTAAGTCTTGCTATCGAACTGCCGGCTGAAGTTGTACAGAAGGGATTCAAGACTGCGGTATCCCGCATTGCCAACCAGGTAAAGATCCCCGGCTTCCGCAAAGGCAAGGCAAGCCGCACCATTCTGGAAATGCACTTCGGCAAAGCTGCTGTAGAAGCTGAAGCAAAGGATATCGTGATCAATGATGCGCTGAACCAGGCTCTCCGCGATGAAAAGATCATCCCGGTTACCCAGCCCGAAGTCAAGGAAGATAAATTCTCCGAAAAAGAAGGCGCTGCATTCACCGCAACCTTCGTAAAGCGTCCGGAAGTGGAACTGGGCGAATACAAGGGTCTGGAAGCAGAAGAAGAAAAGCCGGAAATCAGCGATGATCAGGTTATGGCTGAAATCCAGAGAGCTGCTGAACAGAGCGCCCGTCTGGAAATGGCAGAAGAAGGCGCTGTACTGAAGAAGGGTGACTATGCAGTCATCGACTTCAAGGGATTCATTGACGGCGAAGCATTCGAAGGCGGCGAAGGCAAGACCTATCCGCTGGAAATCGGTTCCCAGAGCTTCATCCCGGGTTTTGAAGATCAGCTCGAAGGTCATAAGGCCGGCGATGATGTAGATGTAAAGGTTACTTTCCCGGAAAGCTACTTCGTAGATGCTCTGAAGGGCAAGGAAGCCGTATTCAAAGTTCATATCAATGATGTAAAGCGCAAGCAGCTTCCCGCACTGGATGACGCTTTCGCAAAGTCCATCAGCCAGTTCGAAACCATGGATGAACTGAAGGCAAGCCTGAAGCAGCAGATGCAGCTCCATGCCATTCAGCAGGCAGAAGAAGCTTACCATCAGAAGCTGGTTAACCAGGCTGTAGCCAATGCCAAGGTTGACATTCCCCATGAAATGGTAGAACAGAAGATTGATGAAATCGTGGAAGAAATCAAGCTGAACCTGGAAGCTCAGAACCAGAAGCTCGAAGATTACCTGAAGCGCATCAACCAGACCATGGAACAGCTCCGCAAGAACTATGAAAAGACTGCAGAAGAACAGGTTCGTCAGGGCCTTGTTCTGGAAGCTATCGCTGACAAGGAAGATCTCCAGGTTACCAACCAGGACCTTTCCATGGAAGTATACAGCATGGCTCAGCAGTTCAACGCAGATCCGAAGGACGTCATGAAGATCATCCAGGACGAAAACCGCGTAAACATGCTCATCACCTCCGTCCTCCGCAAGAAGGCATCCGCATTCATCTACGGTGCAGCTAAGAAAGCGGAAGCAGACAAGAAGGCTGCAGCAGAAACCGCTGAAGCAGCACCGGCAGAAGCCGCAGGCGATCTCTCCTCCATGACCGTTAAGGAACTGAAGGCTTATGCTGCAGAAAAGAACATCGCTATCGATTCCAAAGCAAAGAAAGCAGAAATCATTGACGCTATCAAAGCTGCGGAAGCAAAATAAGAAACGTTCTGACGGATAACGAAAGAACGGACGGGAAAAGACGCGGGAGTTTGCCGGCGTCTTTTTCACCCATTTATAAATAGAATAAAATCTATATAGTAAGTCTATTCAGTGTTTTTATCGATTGACTGTATCATTCATACTCCGGAGAACTTCCGGTCCCGAAAGGAAGGGTTACTATGGCTTATGTACCAATTGTGGTAGAACAGACTGCCCGGGGCGAACGCTCCTACGATATTTATTCCCGCCTTCTCCAGGACAGGATCATATTCCTCGACGGACAGATCGAGGACCATATGGCGAACATCATCATCGCCCAGATGCTTTTCCTGGAAGCGGAGGACCCCAACAAGGACATTCATCTTTATATCAACAGTCCGGGAGGCGTTGTGACCGCCGGCCTGGCCATTTACGACACCATGCAGTATATCCGCCCGGCGGTATCTACGATCTGCATCGGCTCCTGCGCCAGCATGGCAGCGGTGCTTCTCACCGCCGGCGCAAAGGGCAAGCGCTTTGCTCTGCCTCATTCCAATATCATGATCCATCAGCCTCTGGGAGGCGTACAGGGACAGGCTACGGAAATCGAAATCCATGCCCGGGAAATCCTTCGTCTCCGGGAAGAACTGAACGGAATCCTGGCGCATCACAGCGGCCAGTCTCTGGAAACGATCCGCAATGACACGGAACGGGACAATTTCATGACGGCGCAGGCGGCGAAGGAATACGGTCTTATCGACCAGATCCTGACCAGAAACGAACTGACGCAGTTAAAGGGAAAATAAGGGGGAGTTTCCATTGACTACCAGAAAAGATTCAACACCGGTATGCAGCTTCTGCGGCCGTTCCGGGGATGAAGTGGAAAGACTGATTGCCGGACCGGGGGTATACATCTGCAATGAATGCATAGAGGTCTGCTCCAATATCCTGCGGGAAGAAATGAAGGAAGCAAAGAAAAAATCGATTCCCCATTTCGAGCTTCCTGCCCCGGAAGAAATCAAGAAATACATGGATCAGTATGTCATCGACCAGGATGATGCGAAAATCGCTCTTGCCGTGGCTGTATACAACCATTACAAGCGGATTCAGTATCAGGGAGACGGGAATGATGATGTGGAGCTTCAGAAATCCAATATCATCATGCTGGGACCCACCGGGAGCGGCAAGACCCTTCTGGCACAGACACTGGCCCGTTTCCTGGATGTACCCTTTGCCATTTCCGATGCGACGACGCTGACCGAAGCAGGCTATGTAGGCGAGGATGTGGAAAACATTCTTCTCCGTCTCATTCAGGCGGCAGACTACGATATTGAAAAGGCGGAACGGGGCATCATCTACATTGATGAAATCGATAAGATTGCCCGGAAATCGGAAAATCCCTCCATCACCCGCGATGTCTCCGGGGAAGGCGTACAGCAGGCCCTTCTGAAGATTCTGGAAGGCACTGTAGCCAGCGTACCGCCTCAGGGCGGAAGAAAGCATCCGAACCAGGAAATGATCCGGATCGATACGTCCAATATTCTCTTTATCTGCGGCGGTGCCTTTGCGGGAATCGACAAGGTCATCGACGCCCGTCTGACGAAGAGTGTCATGGGCTTCGGTGCAGATATCGAAAAGCGGACAGACCGGGACATGGCAGAGCTTCTCCAGCAGGTGCAGCCCGAGGATCTGCTCAAATTCGGCCTGATTCCCGAATTCATCGGCCGTCTGCCGGTCATCGTAGCACTTCATCCCCTGGATGAAAAAGTGCTGACCCGGATTCTGACCGAACCGAAGAATGCGCTGGTCAAGCAGTATCAGAAGCTTCTCGGCATGGATCATGTAGATCTGGAATTCGAGGAAGGCGCCATCCGCGCGATTGCCCGTCAGGCGATCGAACGAAATACCGGAGCCAGAGGACTGCGGGCCATCATCGAAAAGATTATGATCCGCGTCATGTATGAAATTCCGAGCCGGAAGGACGTTGCCAAATGCATCGTCACGGAGGATACCGTCCTGAACGGAACCCAGCCGACTCTTATCCTGAAAGAAGAATAGATGAAAGCGCTCTCCTGGCGGAATCTGTTTCCGGAAGGGAGCGCTTTTTGGTTTAGGACGGTTTATGATATAATGAAAAAAAGATATGAAAATGCTTTATAGGAGATGATTCCTATGAAAATCAAATTACTGATTCTTTTCCTTCTCGACATATTTGCCGTATCCCGGTGGATGTATCACAGCGATTTGCTGGCGACCTGCGCAGCCATTATTGTGACGGCGGCGTTTCTTTTCGCGCTTCTCCATGTACTGCGCACCCGCCGGTAAATGCACGGATAAACTGCATTGACAAACCATACCCCCTTCCTTATAATTGTCTTGACCAAAAAAGGAGGGGGTTTTTCAATGGATATAAAAAAACTGGCAGAGCAGGAAAAAGATACGATTGTTGCACTGCGGCGTCACTTTCATGAAAATCCGGAAGTGTCCACAAAGGAATTCAGGACCATGGATTATATCGAAGAATTCCTTGGAAAAATCGGAATTCAGTCCGTCCGCGTTCCCAACGGAGGAATCCTTGGCTTCCTGGACAGCGGAAAGCCGGGATGGACTGTTTTGATGCGGGCCGATATCGATGCCCTTCCGATTCAGGAAGATCCGGAAAATCTTGTACAGAAGAAAGTCTGCGTCTCCAAAAATGAAGGAATCATGCATGCCTGCGGCCACGACGGCCATATGGCCATGCTTCTCACCGAAGCCAAGATTCTGTCGGAACATAAAGAGGACTGGGAAGGGAAAATCATTTTCATGTTCGAACAGGCGGAGGAAATGGGAGAAGGGGGAATCCCGGAAATGCTCCGCTACCTTCGGGATGAAAAGATTCATATCGACAACTGTTTCGGCACCCATGTGATCTGGCACCTTCCGGCAGGGAAAGTGGGACTCCTTTACGGGACGGCCATGGCAGGCGCCTATTTCTTCCGAATCCGGATTCACGGAAAAGAGGGACACGGCTCCCGTCCGGATATGGCAAACAGCCCGATTGAATGCTTCGTTTCCATTGCTTCGGAAATCCGGGCTTACCGGATGAACAAGGCAGATCCGGAAGAAAATATGACCTATTCCCTGGGATATGTGAAGGCCGGAAACAGCCCGAACATTATTCCCGATGAGCTGGAATTCTCCGGGACCGCCCGCTGCACCCGGAATGCAGACGGCCTGGCCTTTCGGGATACGCTTCACGAACTGACGGAAAGCATGGCAAGAGTATACGGCTGCACCGCAGAATTTGTGGAAGACCGGTACTTCCCGGCTACCGTAAATAATAAGGAATGTGTCGCTCTGGCCCGCAGAGCGGTTACGGAAGCACTGGGCAAAGATGCATTGGACGAAAACTGCCCCATGTGGATGGCCTCCGAAACCTTCGGACTCACGGAGTCAACCTATCCGGGATGCTTCATGTTTACGGGAATCCGCGACGATAAGCTGGGCAGCGGAAGTCCGCATCATACTGCAAAATTCGATATTGCAGAAGACGGGCTGGTGACCGGTGTCGCAGCGGCTCTGGCCTGTGTGACTGCCGTTCTTCGGGAAAAACCGGACACACCGTCCTTCAGAAAGAATGATCTGGAGGAAATGCTGAAACTGGTGAACTGATTCACCGGAGCAGCAAACACTCCGCAGTCAATAAAAAGACTCATCCGTTTTCAGGCGGATGAGTCTTTTTCTGCTGTCGGCACGGGAAGGAAATCACTGCGGTGCGGATTTTTCCTTCCTGATACAGAGGGGGGAAGACCATAAAAAAACTCCGCTGATGCGGAGTTTTTGCAGAAGAAATTATTTTTCTTCCATAGCTTCCTTGTAAGCTTCCTTAGCTTCTTCCCGGGCTTCTTCAGCCTGTTCTTTAGCTTCGAGAGCTTTCTGCTGAGCAATAGCAGCCTTGACGCTTGCGTTCAGACGGGATTTCTTACGAGCAGCGGCGTTCTTATGGATAACACCCTTATGAGCAGCGCTGTCGATAATGCTTACAGCATTGCGGATTGCTTCGTCCTTAGCATCGGTGTTGGCAGCGGCAACAGCCTTCTTTACAGCACCGTGAATCTGAGACTTTACAGCAGCGTTAACAGCTTTTTTAGCGGCATCTTTTCTCATGCTCTTCATGTTGGATTTAATCTGCGGCAATTGGTTCACCTCCCGTCCGAAATATTCATACCTTGCTATTCTAGCATATTTTGATTTTCATGGCAAGAAAAGAAATAAAGAATCTCCGTATATTTTCCCGGCGGCAGGGATCGGGACCCCGGAATGGCCGCCTTCTCTGATTCCGTTTGAATCTTTTTTTCTCCTTTTGTACAATGAAGGCAAAAGGGAAATCATCGGATGAAAGGAGCACGGATATGCTGGTCGGGGTGGATTTGGTAAAAACGGACCGATGGAAGCGGATTCTGGAAAGACGGCCCTCCATGGCCGAAAAGATTTTTACGGAAGAAGAACGGAAGCACTGCGAAAGCCGGGGCGCGAAAAAGGCAGAGTCCTATGCGGCTCTCTGGGGTGTCCGGGAAGCCGCGGGAAAAGCGCTGGGCATCGGTGTATTCAGCAGCGGCTGGCAGGATGCGCATGTGGTGTGGACTGCCCTGGGAGCGCCGGTGCTCCGGCTGCAGGGAAATTTTGCAAAGCGGGCGCGGGCATTGGGCGTGACGGAAGTTTCCGTCTCCATGACCCACGAAGACAATATGGCCGCTGCAGTGGTGGTCATGAACGGAGGAAGCTATGATATTGACGACGGCAAATGAAGCAAGAGACCTGGATTCCCGGGTCATGAAGGAATACGGCATCCCCGAAGAGGTGCTTATGGAAAATGCAGGAGCCTCTGCGGCAGCGCTCCTGAAGGAAAGAATTTACTGGGACGGAGCTTTTACGGTCATTGTCTGCGGCACGGGCAATAACGGAGGAGACGGCTTCGTCATGGCCCGGTATGTGCAGAATGAAGGGGCGCAGGTCCTTGTTCTGCTGATGGGCAATCCGGACCATATGGGGAAAGCCGCGGCCATGTACCGCGCAGCAGCAGAAAAAATGGGCATTCCGATTATTCCTGTCGAAAAAGCGGAGGACGGAGCGGAATATCTGGAAAAAGCGGACATCATCATTGATGCGCTGATCGGAACCGGCCTGTCCAGGGCCGTGGAAGGCGAGAAGGCAGCTCTCATTTCCCTGATCAATGATTCCCGGGCCGTAGTCGTATCCGTCGATATCCCGAGCGGTCTTGTGTCCGATACGGGCCGGGCCGAGGGAGCCGCTGTCCGGGCGGACTTCACGGTGGCGCTCGGGTCGGTGAAGCGGGGACACGTGCTGTATCCCGGAAGCGAATACACAGGGTCGCTTCTCTATTCCTCCATCGGCATGCCCCGCGGTGCTTTTGCGAAATACCCGGTCCGGCTTACTGAAAAGGAAGATATCCGGCGGGCCCTTCCCGTGCGGAGCCGCATTTCCCATAAGGGGAGCAACGGATTCATCGGGATCTTTGCCGGCTCGGAGGGGATGGAAGGCGCAGCGCTTCTGACCGGGCAGGGAGCTCTTTATGCAGGCGGCGGGAAGATTGCCGTGAATACTGTCGGAAAGGCAAAGGATGCTCTGACGGCGAAAATTCCGGAGCTGATGGTGTCCTCTCTGGGCGGCAGTCCTTTCTTCACCGAAGATATGGCAGAGGAAGCCTTACAGAAAGCAGAAGCCTATGACGTGATGGCACTCGGTCCCGGTCTGGGCAGAGAAAGAGAAACACAGAAATTCGTACAGAAGCTGATTGAAAAGTGGGAAAAGCCGATGGTGCTGGATGCAGATGCCCTTTTTGCTGCGGCGGCATGCGGGATTTCCTTCCGGGATGCGCCGGGGCAGTATATTCTGACCCCGCATATCGGGGAATTCTGCCGGCTGACCGGACTGACGGCAGCAGACGCAGAAAAGGAAAGAATCGATGCTGCCCGGGCATTTGCGGAAAAACAGCAGGTCGTGCTCCTCCTGAAAGGCGCCCCGACGGTCATTGCCTGCCCGGACGGAAGAGCCTGGGTAAATCCCACCGGCAATCCCGGCATGGCAGCGGGCGGCATGGGAGATACTCTGACCGGTATTATCGCAGCACTCTGCGGCCAGGGACAGACTCCGGAGGAAGCCGCTGTGTGCGGGGCTTATCTGCACGGACTGGCAGGAGATCTGGCGGCTGCAAAGACACCCGTAGGCTATCGGGCCAGTGATGTGGCCCGGCTGGTTCCGCAGGCAAGAGCATCTGTCATGACTGACGGACGGGGAGAGGAGTAAGGCATGAATTTCAAAAAAATATTCCGTATCTTCACTTCCCTGTTCCTTCTGCTTTCCCTGACGCTGGCGCTGGCGGGCTGCGGCGCAGAAGGAAAGGCAGACAGCCCCGCCGGTCCTTCCGCTGCGGCAGCCGGTGCAAAGAGCACAGGCGGGATGCTGACCCTGCGCATGCTCGATATCGGGCAGGGGGACTCCTTCCTGCTGGAAAAGAACGGGCAGTTTGTTCTGATTGATTCCGGCGATATCGAACACAGAGCAGCCCTGACGAAGCTGCTCCGGCAGTACGGCGTGAAGGAAATTTCCAAAGTCATCATTACCCATCCCCATGAAGATCATCTGGGCGGCATGGCAGCGGTTTTCAAAAACTTTTCCGTAGGGGCCGTATATGATAACGGCGTGAGCACCAATACCGGTTCCTACAGGAACTATCTGAAAACCATTCAGTCGAAAAAGATTCCCTATCATACGTTGAAGGCCGGCGAAAACCTGGAGCTTTTCCCGGGAGTCTCCTTCGATGTTATGGGGCCGGTCTCCCTCATCCGGGACTCCAAGGGAAAGCCTGACCAGAACAATAACTCCATTGTAGGCCGGATGTCCTACGGAAGCTTCTCCGTCATGTTCAGCGGGGATGCCGAAAAGGAAGAAGAATCGGCAGTCCTGAAAAAAGGCGGAACCTTTGCAAGCACTGTTCTGAAATCGGGCCACCACGGGAGCCGCACGTCCTCCTCTGCGGCCTGGCTGAGAGCCGTATCGCCGAAAGCGGCGCTCATTTCCTGCGGACTGGACAATTCGTACGGACATCCTCACAAGACGGTTCTGGACCGGTATGCAAAAGCGAATATCCAGGTATACCGGACCGATCGGAACGGCACTGTGACGGTCACTTCCGACGGGAGCAGCTATAAGATAGAAAAGGAGCACTGATATGACGAAGGAAATGATTGTGGACCGCATTGAAGAAGATAAGGCGGTGCTTGTCTCTGAAGAGGATGAGGTACTGACCGTTCCCGCTTCCTGGCTGGAAAATCTCCATGAAGGCATGGCCGTGGATATATCCTTCCGGGAAAATCCGGAAAGAGAAGAAAGAACCCGGAAGGAAGCGGAAGAGCTTCTGCGGATGCTGCGGAAAGAAAACGGAAACGGCTGACAGGAGCCGGGGGATTTTCCCCGGCTTTTGGCATGGAAGAAAAGGAAAGCTTCTTTCTGCGGAGGAACAGGCCGGAAGAAGAAATGATGCGGCGGAGCCTGCCGGAGAAAAGGACTCCTTCCGGCAGAAAATCCCTCCTTTTGAAAGTTTTCCAAAATAATCCTTGACAAATTCCCCGGAAATAGTGTATCTTGATATAAGTCAGTTATATGGAGCGATACTCAAGTGGCTGAAGAGGACGGTTTGCTAAATCGTTAGACCGGTTTCCGGTGCGGGAGTTCGAATCTCCCTCGCTCCGCCATAACAAAGAACTCTCCGCTCTTATCCATGTGATAGGAGCGGAGAGTTCTTTTTGCATGAAAATAAGATTTCCGGAAACCCTTATTTTGCCGGGCGGAACCGGTGCGGGCTTTTCCGGAGATGGGCTTCGCCTTTAATGAAAATTTATACAAATCTTTTAAAATATATAAAAATTATTTATATAACGCTTATGCGAATCTATATAGCATTTATTTCATTTATACTTCTTTTGATGTATAATGAGAATATAATAAAATAATGGGAAAGCAGGCCGGTAAATTTCGCCGAACGGATTGAGAGGCTGTTGCTTTCATAAAACTGAAGCGATCGGTTTCAATCTCTTAAGGAGGAGTTCAGTATGACCATAACGTATATTTTACAAGTACTGGAAGCTGTCAGAAGCGGTCATGAGACGCCGGAACATCTGGCTATTCGCGATCTGGACGGAGAATTGAAGAAAGCACAGCGCCGGATTCGCAGAAGGATTCTCCGTCTGAAAAACCGGGCCCAATACGAAGTGGGAGAAATGGATCGGGCCAAGGTGGCCGCTACTTCCGGGAACATGGAGAAATTCACGAAGCTTTTGTCCAAAATCTACAATTTCAATTTCAGTGACTGCACCGGCCTTCCGGGAATCGAGGAATTCTTCAAGGAAGGTTTCAAAATCGATGATATGATTGCTCGGGCAGACAAAATTGCCGGATTGGAATCACGGAGCGTGCTTGCCTATTCTCCGATGATTCTGGCAAGCGGCATCCTGGATAATTACGGCCTTCCCCCGGAAGTCCGAATTGACAACCGGAAGTATCTGGCGGGGGATAAGGAATATATTACGTCTCTCATTCAGGAAATCCGGGAATCACAGGAAAAGGTCAGAGCAGCCACGGAACGGTTCATGGAAATCAGTGTCAAGGCGAGAGAAGAAGCAGAAGAGCTGAATGACCTGACCGATTATTTTGTGGACGGGATCGAAGATTTGCGGAATATCATCGAACGCAAGGGCGGTGACTGGAGCCGCTATACCGGCCCGGAAAAGATGCAGGTCGCCCGCTCCATCGAGGTAGCCCAGCTGATTGCACTTCTGTTCCCGCATCTTCTGACCGATAAGGTGGAAGTGAGCGAGGAAAGCCGGGAGAATATTGAAAGGGCAAAGATGGCGCTGAGCTTCCGGGATGCGTAAGAAAAAGACGCTCCCCTTTGTCTCTCTTTTCCTGTGCTATAATAGGAAGAACAGAATCAATTTATTTATCAGGATATGTTTCCACTTTGAAGAAAGGACGATTTCGTCATGTCAATTTCGTTTATTTTGCGTATGATAGCGGCCGCTGTCAGCGGGAACCCCGCTTCCTCTCATCCGGAAAGCATCAATGATGAAGTAGAAAGAGCCAGACGCCGTGCTTTGAAGCGGATCAACCGTGCAAAAGTCCGTGCTCAGGATGAATTGGGAGAACTGGACCGGATCCGCATCACGCTGATGAGCGGAGATATGAAGCGTTTCACCAGCCTCTTTTCGCAGCTGCAGAACGTGGATTTTCATGACTGCGATAATCTGACCGGCCTGGAACATTTCAATAAGGAAAGAAAGAACTGGAAGGAACTGGAAAACCTTTCCGCAAAAGCCATGAGCATGGTGACGCTGAACGGCGCCATGGATGCGGTAGGATTTGGCGCAGGCGTACTCGATACATATGCAGTCGTTCCGGAAATCGAAGGCATGGCCGATCTGCAGAAGCATGATGTGGAAGCCCTGAAAGACATGAGCCGTCGTCTGACCGATTTCCAGCAGGAAGTGAAGAAACGCTGCGCCCGTATGCAGAGCATCCGCCGCGAAGCCCGTCAGGCAGAAGACGCATTCCTGGACATGGCCGATTATTTTGAAGACGGCATTGAAGATATTAAAAATATCATCGATCAGTCGGGCAATGACTGGACCCGCTATACACCGGCTCAGAAAATTCTCATCGGCCGCACCGCGCAGATTTCCCGTCTCATCCGGGCACTCTCCGAAGTGCGCTTCCTTCAGGACAATGCAGATCTCCGTCCGGAAATCGCAGAAGCCATCGAAGCCTCCGAAGAACTTCTGGACGAACTGGGAGCCTGACAGCAGAAAAATAAAAGAGGGCCGCGGAGAAATCCGGCGGTCCTTTTTCTATGGTTCGAAACGGAAAACATACAGAAGGGGAAAGCCCGGCATGCCCGGTATTTCCTTCCCTTCCCGAGTATAGTAAAATGAGATTAACGGCGTATGAACGGATATTGATTACAAGTCAGACAGAAAGGAGGCATGAGTGCAGAGTGAAAAAACTTTTCAAACTATACCTTGCTGCAGGCATCTGCCTGTCCCTTTTGGCAGCCGGGACAGCGGAAGCAAATGAAACATATTATCTGAAGGGAAATACCAATTATCCTCTGATTCAGAACGGACGCAACGATGTGGAAACCGACGGGACCGGTCTTTTTCTGGACCTGTCCAGTGTAAAAATCACCGATGTCTTTTCTGACGGGCTGGAAGCATCCGCCCGCCTGCTGCAGGTGGGGGAAAAGGGGAAAACCAGTATCATCCCCGTAAAGGTTCGCTTTGATGTGGACGGAAGAGAATGGGTGCAGGGCACCAAAAATACCTGGTACGGGATTCCTCCCCAATCGGTCGATCCGGCGGCTCTTGTTGTGGAATATGTCCGGAAAGAAATGGGAGCAGAATCACGAAGAGATGCCCTTCTCGGACAAATCGAGAAAATCAGCGCCGCTAAAAAAGGAAAGCTGGCAAAAACCGATCCGAAAGGAGCCGTACTTCTGACAGCTGCAGGAGGACAGAAGCCGCCTGCAAAGAAAGAGACGGATAAGGTAAAACCGGCGGAGAAAAAGCCCGCAGATACTGAGGACCAGAAAAAAATCAAGGACGAGCCGGTACAGGTGACCATTGTCGGGGTACCCGAAGTGGAAATCACCTCTCATAATAATGACCGGTAAGACCTTGCACGGATAAGGAGCAGACAGACAATGGCAAAAAGATATTACGAACTTCATGTGGCAGGATGCACCAGACAGCTTCCCGTACTGAATATTTCCGATACGACCGCTATCGCAGGATTCGTCATTCTCGGTGATACCGAGCTTGTGGGAAAGACTGCGGCGGCGCTGGCTGAAAAGATTCCGAAGGATACGGAATGCATCATGACTGCCGAAACAAAGGGAATTCCCCTGGCGGCGGAAATGGCAAGAGTTCTCGGAATGAAACGGTATATCGTGGCAAGAAAATCCGTAAAAGCCTACATGGAAAATCCGATCTGCGTGGAAGATGAATCCATTACCACCTTCGGCAAACAGAAACTTTACCTGTCTGCGGAGGATGTGGACTTCATCAAGGGACATAAAGTCCTTCTCGTGGATGATGTCATCTCCACCGGCGGCTCCATGAAAGCCCTGCATACGCTGGCTGACAAAGCCGGAGCCCATGTGATCGGCCAGGCAGCCATTCTGGCAGAAGGTGCGGCCGCAGAGAGAAAGGATATCATTTTCCTGGAACCCCTGCCCCTGCTCAAGGCGGAATAAGACGCTCTGTCTTTTACGGGATATCAGGAAATCCCGTGGGAAGAGGGCTTTATTTATGGTATAATAATTTAATACATTCTATTTCACTGATTCCATTTTCATATTTCCATAGGAGGAATTCAATTGAAGCATCAGGAAATCGTGATCATTGTTGACTTCGGAGGCCAGTACGCACAGCTTATCGCCCGCCGCGTACGTGAATGCGGTGTATACTGCGAAATCCTTCCGTACAACAAGACAGCCAAGGAAATCCTGGCACAGAATCCCAAAGGCATCATTTTCTCCGGCGGCCCGTCCAGCGTCAATGCAGAAAACGCCCCCCAGGTCGACCCCGATGTATTTAAGGCAGGCATTCCGATCCTCGGCATCTGCTACGGCATGCAGCTCATGGCCAAGTCCCTGGGCGGCGAAGTAGCCAAGCCGGAAAAGAGAGAATACGGCCATACCGACTTCTACAGAGACGGCAGCTCCGCTCTCTTTGAAGGCGTTTCTGAAAAGACCGCTGTATGGATGAGCCACGGCGATGCTGTTACCGATATGCCCGCCGGCTTCGGCCTCACCGGTCATACCGAACTGACACCCACCGCTGCCATGGCGGATGAAGCCCGCCGCTTCTTCGGCGTTCAGTTCCATCCGGAAGTGGTTCATACCCCAGAAGGTACACAGATGCTGAAAAACTTCCTGTTCCATATCTGCGAATGCAAGGGCGGATGGTCCATGGGCAACTACATTGATATCGCTGTGGAAAACATCCGTGAACAGGTAGGCAATCACAATGTCATCTGCGCCCTTTCCGGCGGCGTTGACTCCTCCGTTGCAGCTGTTCTCGTACACAAAGCCATCGGCGAACAGCTCACCTGCGTATTTGTCGATCACGGATTCCTCCGTCTCGGCGAAGCAGAACAGGTTGTGGACACCTTCACCAAGAAATTCAATATCAAGCTCGTACATATCGATGCTTCCCAGCACTTCCTCTCCCTCCTCAAAGGCGTAACCGAACCGGAGAAGAAGAGAAAGATCATCGGCGCCGAATTCATTCATACCTTCCAGGAAGAAGCAAACAAGCTTTCCGACGTGAAATTCCTCGTTCAGGGCACCCTTTACCCGGACGTTGTCGAATCCGGCACAGCGACCGCTTCCACCATCAAGTCCCATCACAACGTAGGCGGACTCCCGAAGGATATGAAATTCTCCCTTATCGAACCGCTTCGTGAACTCTTCAAGGACGAAGTCAGAGAACTGGGCCGTGAACTGGGACTTCCGGAAGATGTAGTCAACCGTCAGCCCTTCCCGGGCCCGGGCCTTGCCATCCGCATCATCGGCGAAATTACTCCGGAAAGACTGGATATCCTCCGCCGCGCAGACTTCATTGTCAGAGACGTTATCAAACAGCACGGCCTCTACAATGATATCTGGCAGTCCTTCGCTATTCTCCCCGCAGCCATCCGTTCCGTAGGCGTACAGGGCGACGAAAGAACCTATGACTACACCGTAGGCATCCGCGCTGTTACCAGCTCCGACGGCATGACCGCCGACTACTTCCGCTTCCCCTGGGAAGTTCTGGACGAAATGAGCCGCCGGATCTGCAACGAAGTAGCCGGAGTCAACAGAGTAGTCTATGACATCACCTCCAAGCCGCCGAGCACCATTGAATGGGAATAATAGAAGAATAATTTTCTGAATAGAATCAAAAAAGCGAACCGATATAAAGCCGGTTCGCTTTTTTGATGGGCAAATCACTTTTGCTGAATCTGAAAATCGGGGCGGCAGTATGTCCGATGATGGGATGACGGGCGGAAAAAGCAGGGAATATGCTACAATATGTTTAAGGAATGAATGAAATTTAAAGGAAAGGAGCAGGTCATTATGGGATTCTTTGATTCGATTAAAGGCGGAAGTGATTCCGGAAAAGAGGAGATGCGGCCGAGTCCGGTACGGGAATTTCTGGGGCAGGAGCTGTATGCCATAGACTGCCGGGGAGCGAATCTTTATGTGCATGAGACTGCGGTGGTCATCGATAAAACCGGCGGCGGGTTATGGAATATAGGAGACAACAATTTTAAGGTCATTCCGTTCAAGTCCATTGTAGCGGTGCAGGCGAAGCTGAAATCCACTCTGCTGAGCGGTTATATCGAGTTTGAGACGGCCAACAGTCCGCTGAGTACGGGAAGCGACAGTGCGGAGCGGCGCAGTGAAAACAGTGTGATCCTGAGCGGAACGGAAGAGCGATATCAGCAGGCAAAGGAGGCACTGCAGTATATTTTCGCCCATATCTGCAAATGATCGGCAGCAGTGTGTCTGATATTTTCGGAGATAAAAAAGGCCGCAGTGCCAAAAATGGTTCCGCGGCGATGGGGAAAAATGTTCTTTTACAGAGGGGCAGCTGAGCGGGCGTGCGGTCTGCATCTGCGTAGCAGAGTTTTATCTCCGTCGTAAAAAGCCGTGAGTAATTTCACGGCTTTTTTGCTGTTTTTTCTCAAAATTTCAGCGGGAAGCTCTGACGGAAATTCCCGCTGTTTCTGTGCAGTTTTCCTTATTTATCAGATTTTCTGATTTCCTGCGGACCAGACGTGGCTGTACTTTGCTGCTGCGGCGGTGTTCTGAGCCATGACACCTACCAGAGGATGGGGTGTATAGAGTTCCTCCAGGTAAGCGCATTCTTCCGCGGTCAGAGTAAGATCAGCCGCCCCGGCGGCTTCCTCAATATGACGGAGCTTCGTGGCTCCGACTATCGGAGCAGTGACTTTTGTCAGCAGCCAAGCAAGAGAGATTTCCGTCATGGAAACGCCCCTGCGTTCGGCCAGCTCGGCTACCCGGGCCAGGATGGGCATATCCTGATCGTGAGCTTTGTCGTACTTGAGGCGGGCGTAGCTGTCCTCCCGGAGCCGTTTGGTGATTTCTCCGGGATGCCGGGACAGACGTCCTCCGGCGAGAGCACTGTAGGGAGTCATGGCAATGTTTTCTTCCCGGCAGTAAGGGGCCATTTCCCGCTCCTCTTCCCGGAAGATCAGGTTGTAGTGGCCCTGTACGGAGATGAATTTGGCAAAGCCCTCCTTTTCCGCCAGGGCATTTGCCTTGCAGAGCTGCCAGGCGAAGCAGTTGGAAATGCCGATATAGCGGGCTTTTCCGGCTTTTACGGCATTATTCAGCCCCTCCATGATGTCATAAAGGGGCGTCTGGTAATCCCACATGTGGCAGATATACAGATCTACATAGTCCATTCCCAGATTCTGGAGGCTTTTGTCCAGCATTCGCCGGATATGTTCCTGGCCGCTGATGCCGGCCTCGATTTCTTCATTCGTGCGGGGGAGAAACTTGGTGGCTACGACGACCTCATCCCGCCGGGCAAAATCCCGGAGGGCACGGCCCAGGTACTGTTCACTGGTTCCGCTCTGGTAGGCGATAGCGGTATCAAAGAAATTGATGCCCAGCTCCAGCCCGCGCCGGATGATTTCCCTGGAATGCGCCTTGTCAATCGTCCAGGAGTGCTGGCCGTTTCCGGCGTCTCCGAATCCCATGCAGCCCATGCAGATTCGGGAGACATTCAGATCGGAAGAACCTAATTTCGCATAGTCCATGGCAAAACCTCACAATTCCAAATGCTTAATCCAGAATATCAGCGATTCTTCCGAGAGGCGGCCGTTGAGAACCTTGCCGTTCACAATATCCGCACCGGGTGCGCTGGGGCGCAGATTGGCTGCGGACTGTCCGAGGCCGCTGCCGCCGGAGGTGGCAAAGAGGATAATGGTCTTTCTGGTAAAGTCGCCGCTTTCCAGAAAGGTATTGATAATCGTAGGGGCAGAAGACCACCAGATGGGGAAGCCCAGGAAAATAACATCATACTTATCCATGGCAATGGGAATTTTCGGATCGGCCAGAGCAGGGCGGGAATTCCTGTCATTCATTTCCACACTGCTGCGGGAGTTCCTGTCCGTCCAGTTCAGTTCCGCGCGGGTGTAGGGAACGGCCGGTCTGATTTCATAAAGATCGGCACCGGCGGCTTTTGCCAGAACTTTTGCGGCTCTGGCGGTAGTGCCGCCGGCGGAGAAATAGGCAACCAATGCGTTCATAAATAATACCTCCTTTGGCCTTATTGTAGGTTCATGAAGTTAAGAATGTAAAATGCTTATTTTCTGTACGAAAATATTCCTGTAAGGCATTTATACGCCGGGTGGAATAACCATGGGAAATGAGGGAAAAGGGTATATTCATCAAAAATCGGTGGGATGTCATAGAAAAAAGTCTTTTCCGGATGAGGCGAAGGAGCTGCTTTAAAGCGACTCCGGCGGAACAGAGCGAGGGAAGAGGCTGAATCCGGATGCGGTGTGAATTGTTCCTGTATGCCGTGCAGGTATCGGGAAGACTAGGGGCCGGATGAGATTCTTCTTTCGATAATGCATTTCAAGGGGAAAAATCAGGGATTTGAAAAGGAGAATACAGGCAGGAGAATTTGTTTTCTGGCCGGACGGGAGAAAAGGATATTTTATCGGTCCGGATGATGGGGTTTCCGGCTGTGCGCTGCGGATGGCCGAAGGCCTTTCGGGGATGCTTTTTCCGGATGTATCCGGCGGCGGGAGTTTCCGGGGATATCTTGAAAAAAGGATATTGCGGAGATATAATGAAACTATCGTTTATGAAGGAATCATTAGAGCGGGATACGGTGCATGCTCAGCGGAGGAGCACTTCACGCAGAGAATTTCCGCCGGATGGATGTCCTGAAACGGAGCATTCCGGAGATTTGTTTTTCATTCCGGAATGAGCAATATCCATATGGGCCTGTAGCGCAGCTGGGAGCGCATCACATTCGCATTGTGGGGGTCGTCGGTTCGAATCCGATCAGGTCCACCAGAAAACAGGAAACGCCGCGGCGGAAAGCTGCGGCGTTTTTCTTTGCAGAAAAATCAGGGGAATCATGTACAGAATCGGCACGATTTTCCCTGATTTTTTTATTTTCCGCGGAGGCTTGGGGATTGCCCTGAAAAGAATTTGTCCGGGCAGAGTGGCAAAATTTTTCGGAGAATTCTCAAATACACGTCTTCGGGCGTTTCCTGGTTATGATATAATAAAAAATAATCGATTTCTTGGTGTTAAAAGCAGGGACGGGGTTCTTATGCCGATAAAAATGATTGCGATAGATATGGATGATACACTGCTTCGGGATGATAATACGATTTCCGAGTATACCCGGCAGGTTTTGAAGGAAGCGATGGCAAAGGGCATCCGGATCGTGATTGCTACGGGGCGGATGTTCCAGGCGGCACGGCCTGCGGGAAAGCAGATCGGGCTGGGAGATGTACCGATGGTGTGCTATACAGGCTCTCTGACCGGGCTTTGCGAAAGCGGGAAGGTGCTTCGGAATGTCACGATTGATCTGCCGCTGGCGCTGGAAATCCTCGATACGGTTCGGGAGCACGGCTGGCAGGCGCAGACGTATATTGATGATGAGCTGTATGTGCCGTACAGGAATCAGAATGTGGCGGATTATGAGAAGCAGTGCGGCGTGACGGCGCATGTGCGGGGCGATGCTTTCTATGTGCCGGTGAAGGCGCCGACGAAAATTCTCGTGATGGAGCATGATCCGCAAATCATGAAGGAAATCGAGACGGTGATGCGGGAAAAATTCGGCTCTCTGGTCAATCAGGTGAAATCGAAGCCGTATTTCTTCGAAATGAATCATCTGTCCTGTTCGAAAGGAAATGCCCTGAGGGCGCTGGCTGATGAGTGGGGGATTTCCTGTGAGGAAATCATGACTTTCGGGAACGGAAATAATGATGTTTCCATGCTGTCCATGACGCCGTGGGGATTTGCTGTGGCAAATGCTTCGGAGGATGCCAAAAAGGCGGCGGCGCATGAAACGGCTTCCAATAATGAGGATGGTGTAGCGAAAGCAATCGAGCGGTATATGAAGGGGGATTTATAATGGACGATTTCCGTTTTGTCATTATTACCGGCATGAGCGGAGCGGGGAAAACCAATTTCATGCAGAAGCTGGAGGACATGGGCTATTACTGCGTGGACAATCTGCCGCCGGTTCTGATTGCCCGTTTTGCGGAGCTTTGCTGGAAGAGTACGTCCAATACGCGCCATGTGGCGGTAGTGACGGATATCCGGGGCGGGCAGTTTTTCGATGCGCTGCCGCAGGCACTGGATGAACTGGAAAAGCGGGAAATCCCCCATGAGGTGGTTTTCCTGGAAGCATCGGATGAGGCTCTGGTGCGGCGGTATATGGAAACACGGCGTCAGCATCCTCTGGCAAAGAATATGCGCATTCAGGAAGGAATCGCAGAGGAACGGAAAATCCTGGGCGGTGTGCGTGCCCATGCAGATATCATCATCGATACGACGGCTATGAAGATATCCGATCTGAAGGAATATCTGGGAAGCCGCTTCGGTGTGGATTCGCTCCGGCAGGAAATGCAGATTACCGTATTTTCCTTCGGCTTCAAGTACGGGATTCCCATCGATGCGGATATGGTCATCGATGTACGGTTCCTGCCCAATCCGTTCTATGTGGATAAATATAAGTACTGGACGGGCCGCGTGCAGGAAGTGGCCGATTACATCAGCCGGTCTCCCGTGACGGGAGAGTTCCTGGGAAAGCTGTACAGCTTCGTGGATTTTCTGGTGGATCAGTTCAAGGCGGCCGGAAAAATGCAGTTTACCATTGCCATCGGATGCACCGGAGGAATGCACCGTTCTGTTTTCGTAACGGAAAATCTGGGAAACCATCTGAAGGAGAAGCACGGCCATGTGAATGTGGAGCATCGGGATCTGCACAGGAACCGGGTGGATCATGATGTGAATGATGATAAAGCGGAGGAAAAGAAATGAAATATCTTGTGCAGTGGCTGTATCCCGGATTGGCCATCAAGCGCTGGATGCTGCTCTTTTCCGTCGGCCTGCTGCTGGTTGTCTTCGGGGCTACGCTGATTCTGAACTATCAGATTTTCGGCATACTGGAGGAACAGCTTCTGGCCTTTGTATTCCGTATGACGGGGAGCTACAGCTACACCTTTCTGGCACTTTGCGGGACAGTGCTGATTCTTCTGGGCGTATGGATTATTATTGCCTCCGTGCGGCGGATGATGAAGCGCTTTATTCAGCTCCTGGCGCCGGATGAAAAGGAAGTCTCGAAGAGTCTCCTTTCCCGGGCGGAGCTTTCCCGGGGATTCCGGCTGGTGGCCATCGGCGGCGGACACGGTCTTTCCATGCTGCTTCGGGGAATGAAGAAGAAAACTTCCAATATTTTCGCAATCGTGACGGTAGCGGACGACGGAGGTTCTTCCGGCCGTCTCAGACAGGAAATGGGAATCATTGCGCCGGGAGATCTGCGGAACTGTCTGGTCGCCCTGGCAGATAAGGAATCCGTGCTGGAACAGCTTTTCCAGTACCGTTTCCATGATAAGGGTGAGCTGGCAGGACACAGTCTGGGAAATCTGTTCCTGGCTGCGCTGATCAAGGAATTCGGCAGTGTTCAGAATGCACTGGAAGCAGCCAGCAAGGTCCTGAATATCCGCGGCAAGGTCATGCCGTCCACGGCGGAGAAGGTACGGCTGATTGCGAAGATGAGCGACGGGGAAATCGTGGAGGGAGAGTCGGAGATTTCCGCCTATCCGTCGCGGTGCGGGAAAAAAGATGTCCGAATTGTTCATATGGATACGATTCCCCGGGAGCCGATTGCCGTAGGCGAAGCGCTGGAGGCCATCCGGAATGCGGAACTGATTACTCTGGGGCCGGGAAGTCTGTATACGAGCATTCTCCCGAATCTGCTGGTGCCGGAGATTCTGAGCGCCCTGCGGGAGAGCGGGGCACCGGTGATGTACATCTGCAATGTGATGACCCAGCCGGGAGAAACGGACAACTATACGGTCGCAGATCATCTGCAGGCGCTGATTGACCATATCGGAGAAGGCATCATCGATTTTGTTCTGGTGAATAATGCCATGCCTCTTTCGGAAACGCTCCGGAAGTATGAGAAAGCCGGGTCCTATCCGGTGGAAATCGATGCAGACCGGGTGGCAGCCATGGGGATCACGCTGATTCAGGCAGACCTTCTGGGAAGCGCCCGGGGAGCGGCACAGGATTCGGATATTCTGGCGGGCCGTATTGTGGAAATCAAGAATCTGCTGAAGGGGAAGATTCCGCCGGAGGCACTGCAGGATTATTTGAGAAGGAGTCATTGATGTCATTTACAGAGCAGGTCAAAAATGAGCTGGCCCGTGTACAGAGGGAAGAGAAGAGCTGCCGCGCAGCAGAGCTTCTGGCGCTTCTTCGGATGAGCGGCTCCTTTGTGACGGGAGCCCGGGGACGGTGGGGACTGGAATTTTCCACCGGAAACAGTGCGGTTGCCCGGCGGGTTCTTGTTTACCTGAAAAAGGATTTCGGCTTTCTGCCGTCCACCATGGTGCGGCAGGGACGCCGTCTCCGGAAAAAGAATGTATATACGCTGATGGTGCAGCCGTCGGAGGACGGACTGGCATTTCTGGACAAGATGGGTCTTTCGCCGATGGAAGGAATCAACGACGGAGAACGGCTGCAGAGCGAAGAGGAAAGACGGGCTTACCTGGCGGGGGCTTTTCTCGGCGGAGGTTCCGTTTCCCGTCCCCAGAGCGATTATCACCTGGAAATGGTGACGCAGTCCGCCCGCTTTGCCGAGGAAATCGTGAAGGTCATGAAAACGTTCCGTATGAAGGCAAAGCTCACGGACCGGAAGAATGACTATATTGTATATATAAAGGACGGGGATGAAGTATCGGGGTTCCTGCAGATTGTGGGAGCCTCTCAGAGCTATCTGGATTTTGAAGGGGTCCGGGTCGTGAAGGACATGCGGAACCGGATCAACCGGCAGGTGAACTGCGAAACCGCCAATCTGCAGAAAACGGTGGATGCGGCGGTGCGGCAGACATACCTGGTGCAGACGCTGATGCGCCACCGGGGACTGTCTTCCCTTCCGCCGCGGCTCCGCGAGGCCTGCGATCTCCGCCTGGACAATCCCAATGCGAGTCTGTCCGAGCTGGCATCCCTGTGCGGGATCACCAAATCCGGCCTGGCGCACCGCTTCAAGAAGCTGGAAGCACTGGTAGCGGATCTGGAAGAAAGAGAACCGCTGAAGCGTTCCCGCGGAAACTGAAAACAGAGAAAAAAGAACTCCGCCGGCGGGCGGAGTTTTTGGCAGAAAGAATTTTTGCGGGAGCCTGTGCGTCCCTGCGGCGGTGTTGTATAATAAGAAAAGTTTCTTTCAGATCAGTACCGAAAGGAGAAATCTATGAAGTTTATTCAATTCCGAATCGGCGATATTGTAAAAATGAAGAAGAAGCATCCCTGCGGAAGCCAGGAGTGGGAAGTGCTGCAGCTGGGAAGCGATATGCGGATCAAGTGCTGCGGATGCGGTCATATCGTACTCATGCCCCGGCCCAATTTCATGAAGGGCGTGAAGAAGGTGCTGAACCGGGATGTCACTCAGGAAGTGGAGCTTGTTTCCCGCAGCGAAGAATCCACCCGCGGATAATTTTTTCAGAAAGTTTAAAAATTTGAACATTTTTTGAAAAAAGGATAGACAGAGGGTTCTTTCTGTGCTATAATCTATAAACGTCAAGAGGACAACCTCTGATTGAGCGAAACAACGAAAAAAGTCCTTGACAAGTTGAAAAGAGTTGTGTATAATAATTCTCGTCACTTGCGTGCTGGCGTAGCTCAGTTGGTAGAGCAACTGATTTGTAATCAGTAGGTCGTAGGTTCAAGTCCTATTGCCAGCTCCATATGGGCGGATTCCCGAGTGGTTAAAGGGAGCAGACTGTAAATCTGCCGGCTTTGCCTTCATAGGTTCGAATCCTATTCCGCCCACCAATATCGCGGGGTGGAGCAGTTGGTAGCTCGTCGGGCTCATAACCCGAAGGTCGTAGGTTCAAGTCCTACCCCCGCCACCATGTTAACCCAATCCTTTATATAGATTTGCTGATATAGCTCAGTCGGTAGAGCGTATCCTTGGTAAGGATAAGGTCACCAGTTCAATCCTGGTTATCAGCTCCATGGCGGCTTAGCTCAGTTGGCTAGAGCAAGCGGTTCATACCCGCTGTGTCCGGAGTTCAAATCTCTGAGCCGCCACCAAAAACCGCAATGAAAGAGTTCTCACTGAGAGCTCTTTTTTGCATTTCCGGAAGAATTTTCAGAGGCCGGGAATGAATCAGGAAATCCGGAAGAAAAAAGAGAAAATTTATTGTTCTGACAGGGCGGATTTTCTCCGTGTTTTCTTGTATCCCGTTGACTTTCCATGTATAATAGAAAAAGCGAAAACTTTTTTTGCAAATTCTTTTTTATGTTTTAAGGAGAGAAAAGAAATGGCAAAAGCTCATTATGAAAGAACAAAGCCGCATGTT
>ULUY01021317.1_pt1 | contig 23512 bp, 22 predicted proteins | sample 1959031 | NCBI WGS metagenome assembly ULUY01 (sample SAMEA4835774, study PRJEB28245) | human gut metagenome | biome: gut microbiome; material: fecal sample | place: Denmark | collected 2008
AGCGGAGTGATGCCTCCATTGAGCGTGCGGTCCGCCATACCGTATGGTTCATTGTGATTTCCGTGGCGCTCTTTACAATCCTGATTTCCCGTTTCCTGTCCCGGCGCATCATCGGCAGTATTACCCGGCCGCTGGAAGAGCTGCGGCGGGGGGCTGAGGAAATCCGGCAGGGTAATCTTTCCGTATCTCTGAAGGAACAGGAAGAGGATGAATTCACGCCGGCCATACGGGCTTTCAATGTAATGACGAAAAAGCTGGCTCAGTCGCTGGCGGAGCGGGAGGCGGATGAGGAAAGCCGGAAGGAACTCATTGCATCCATTTCCCACGACATCCGGACGCCGCTTACGGCCATCAAGGCCTATGTGGAAGGACTGATGGATCATATAGCAGATACACCGGACAAACAGGCCCGGTATCTGCAGGTTATCCGAAGAAAAACCGATGTGCTGGATATTATGGTGGGTCAGCTTTTCCTTCTGACCCGGCTGGATCTGGGAGAAAAGGCCATTCCGCTGCAAAGGACTTCTCTGGGGTCGGTTCTGCAGGAGACCCTGGAGGAGAACCGGCTGTCCTGGAAAAAAGACGGCGCCGAAATTTCCGCAGAAATCGGAGGAGAACTGCCGGTTCACGGAAATCGTCTCCTTTTCATGCGGATTCTGGAAAATCTGGTCTCCAACAGCATCCGGTATAAGACAGCGGAAAAAGTAAATATCCGAATCCGGGCCGGGCAGGAAAGAGGACGGGCCGTTCTGACCGTGACGGATGACGGTCCGGGGGTGCCGGAAAAGGCACTGCAGCGGCTGCAGGATATCTTTTACCGGACAGACCGGGCGCGGAGCCGGACAGACAGCGGAAGCGGACTGGGACTGACCATCGTGAGCCGGAGTACAGACCTTATGAAGGGCCGTATCTCCTTTGCCAACGGCAGTCCTCACGGGCTGACTGTGCGGATCGAATTCCCCCTGGAGGAAAGATATGAAGAAAAAGATACTGATAGTGGAAGATGATAAAGATATTGCAGCCATTGAGAAGGATTATCTGGAGGTGGCCGGGTATGAAACGCATACGGAGCGGGACGGCGTGCGGGGGCTCACGGAGGCTCTCACCGGGAACTATGATCTGTTTCTCCTGGACGTGATGCTCCCCGGGATGGACGGCTTTGCTCTGTGCAGGAAGCTTCGGGACAAGACGGACAAGCCGATTTTCATGGTGACCGCCAGACGGGAGGATATCGACAAAATCCGCGGCCTGGGCTTCGGCGCCGACGAATATGTGGAAAAGCCCTTTTCTCCGGGGGTCCTCGTGGCGCGGGTAAAGGCGCAGCTGAATCAGTATGAACGGCTGAAGGGAAAGAAAGAGGAAAAGCGGAAAATTACCATGGGAAATATTTCCCTTGAGCCGGATACGCACCGGGTCTTTGTACGGGGACAGGAAAAGGAACTGCCCAACAAGGAATTCCAGCTGCTGGAGTTCTTCATGACGCATCCGGATAAGGTGTACAGCCGGGAAGCGCTCTACACCCGGATCTGGGGCATGGATTCCCTGGGAAATACGGCGACAGTCCCGGTCCATATCAACCGGCTCCGGGAAACGCTGGAAAAGGACCCGGCAAAACCGGCGCATATTATGACCATCTGGGGTGTGGGATATAAATTCAAGCCGTAAATAAAACGCGGAGCAGAGGGACCGGCATCAGCCGGTCTTTTTTTATCCGGGAAAGCAGGGCCGGAAGGGGCATGCGGAATGATTCGGAACTGTACGGAGAGCCGGTGCGGATGATGGGGGCATGCGAAGCGCTTTCCCGGAAATACAAATGATTTTTCTTTTCCAAATCGGAAAATCGTTGTATACTAAAACATATGTCTTTTTTCAGCCCTTCGGGGCGTATTTCTTTTTAGGAACAATGATGAACGGACTGCAGATTGTATGGTATGATATTCTGCCGCTGATTGTTTTTATCGCGGCAGGATGGTTCCTGGACGGAAAGTTCCGTCTGGATGAGAACACCTATCGGAAGCTGACCTCCTATGTGGTGCTTCCCTGTTTTGTTTTTTATAATCTGGATCAGTACAAGGGAGAGTCGTCCTGGACATGGATTCTTCCTGCAGCGGCGGGACTCCTTCTGATTCTGTACGGGGTCTCCCTGGCAGTGTCGTATTTCCTGCCTGCGGGAAGTGCCGGGCGGAAAGTCTTCCGGGCGGCGGCTGTATTTCCCAGCTCGGGCCATATCGGCGCGGCGCTGGTCTTTCTGGTCTATACACAGCCTCCCTTCGGGAAAGGGAGCGATACGCCTTTCCTGCCGGAAGCAATGGGAGCCATGATTGTCCTGATGCTCCTGATGGAGCTTCTTGTCCATACCGTCGGGGCCTCCCTGGCCAAGGACCGGATTCCTTCGTGGAAGGAAGCGCTTCTGGTGCCGGTGAAGATGCCGGTTCTCTATGCGGCGGTTCTGGCGGAAGCGGCCCGTTTCTTCGGCATTTCCGTGGAGCATACCTTCCTGTGGCCCGTACTGGAGCATTTCAACGGGGCCTTCATTATCCTGATTACCGTGACCATCGGTGTGTGGCTCCGCCGCCATCATGCTTTCCGCGTGACCGGTGCTGCGGCGGGTGCGGCCTTCTGCAAGCTTTTCCTGTCTCCGGCGATTGCCGCAGGCTTTCTTTTGGCCATCCGGCCGGAGGACCCTGTGGCGGCGCAGGTCTTTCTGATTTATGCGGCGCTTCCTTCTTCTCTGGCCCTGATCATGTATGCCCGGCAGGAGGAGGCCTGCGCCCTGCAGGCAGAGCAGACCGTTTCTCTGGCGGCGGTTCTGGGAATCTTTACGGTGCCTGCCGTTATCTGGCTGTCCCGCCTTTTATTTCCCGTGACAGGAGGGTAAGAAATGGAATTTCTGCAAATCATTTCCAATAATATCCTGCCCCTCCTGACCTTCATGGCCATCGGCTATGCGCTGGATATGAAGTGCAAGCTTCAGGTGGCGGCGCTGTCCAAGCTTACATTTTTCATCGTTCTGCCCAGTTTTATCTTCTACAGCATTTATGTGGTCAGACTGGACATGTCCATGTTCTACGTATTCGGCCTGGCCATGGTGCAGATGTTCATCCTCGGATGGATTTCTGCGGCGGTAGGGAAGCTGCGCGGATTTTCTCCGGGAAAGATCGAAGCCTTCAAGAACGGAGTCATGTTCTGCAACAACGGAAATATTGGTGTCGCCCTGATTGCCCTCGTATTTTCCAATGCGCCCTATGTGGTGGACGGGGAGACGCCCTATCTGGCAATGGCCAGTGCGGCGGCGACCATGTCGCTGGTGCAGATGAACATGAGTCTTAATACACTGGGACTGTATCAGGCCGGAAAGGGAAAACTGACGGCCCGGGATGCGCTGTCCGTGGTCTTTCATATGCCGGTGCCGTATGTCATCGGTGCGGTATTCTTCGTCAAGTGGATCGGATTCGATATGACGGAAACCTTCCTCTGGCCCGTATTCCAGAACAGCGCCAATGCGCTGGCGGCCATCGTCATGACGGCTCTGGGCATGCAGATTCACAAGAGCAAGGTGTCCTTTTCCGATTTGGACGGCTGGATCGGCTGTGTGTTCCGCCTCATCGGCGGACCGGCTGTGGGCTACGGGATGATTCTGGCGGCGGAAATGGCGGGAATCCGGCTGGATCCGGTCATCTGTCAGACCATTCTCATCATGAGCAGCGTTCCTTCGGCGGTGAATTCCGTTCTCTTCGCCGTGGAATTTCACAATCATGAAGACTTTGCCACGGAGCTGATCATGATGAGTACCGTTCTGTCGTGCATCACCATGACAGGGACAATCTATATGGCAAGAATTCTCTTCCCCATCTGAGTCTGCTGTTGGGAAGAATCGGAAGTGCTGTCCGCCGGGACGGCACTTTTTTGATGGCCGGAAGGGAGGCTTCGGGAAAATCGGCCGGCGGTACGGAGGGAAAACGGACAGACTTTTCCGGAAAGGAAAATCCGGAATCCCCGGCTTGGGGCGTGCCGGAGATGCAAATGGCTTGTCTTTTCTCCCCCTCGGAATCGTTGTATACTGTAAAAAACAGTCAGTAAGCTTTACAGAAAGAAAAATTTCTTCTGAGGTATTTCTATGATTCTGCTGGATATCATCTGGTTTGATCTGCTGCCCCTGCTGGTTCTGATCGGGGCGGGATGGTTCCTGGAAAGCAAATTCCGGGTAGGGGGCGAAACCTACGGGATCATGGTATCCCGGGCGGTGCTGCCCTGTTTCATTTTCTACAATCTGTACCGGTACATGGAGGCGGAATACCTCTGTCTCCTTCCGGCCGCAGCAGTGCTGTTTCTTCTGCTCGGCGTGATTTCTTTGGGGATTTCTTCTCTGGCAGGCGCAGAGAGAAAGGCTTTCTGTGCCGCTTCTCTTTTTCCCGATGTCGGTCATATCGGAGCGGCGGTGATTCTGCTGGTCTACACTCAGCCTCCGTTCATGGGCAGCCCGGATCTGCCTTTCGAGCAGGAGGCCGTGGGAGCCATGCTGATTCTGCTCGTTTTCACGGAATTTCTGACGCAGACCGCAGGAGTGGCTCTGGCGGGGGGAGAGGAAGGATTCCTGAAGAAATCGATTTTTTATGCACTGCGCATGCCCTCGCTCTATGCGGTTTTTCTGGCGTGGGCGGTCCGTTCGGCCGGATTTTCCATGGAGCAGACCTTCCTCTGGCCGGTGCTGGTTCATTTTAACGGGGCCTTTATCATTCTCATTGCCGTTTGTACGGGCGTGCAGCTGCGCCGCCATGCTTCCCGGGACATTTTCCGCCCTGTATGGAGTACGGCTGCGGTGCGGCTCCTTCTTTCCCCGCTGCTTGCATTGGGCATCCTTTGGGTGATGCCGCCGGTTCATCCCGTATTGGCGCAGGTTTTCTTCCTCTGCTCTGCCGTGCCGGCCTCGATGACGCCTTTCCTGCGGCAGGAGGGAAACGGGGATCATCCTGCCTGGACGGTGCGGGCCGTACTCTGGAATACCTTCCTGGGCATCTTCACGCTTCCTGCCGCTGTCTATGCAGCGCATCTGTTGTTTCCCGTGACAGGAGGGTGAAGAAATGGAATTTTTACAGATTATTATTGACAATATCTTTCCCCTTCTGACGTTCATGCTCATCGGGTATATTCTGGATGTGAAATACAGGGTGAACGTAGCGGCGCTGTCGAAGCTTACCGTTTTCGTCGTGCTTCCCTGCTTTATTTTCTACAGCATTTACGTGGCCGAACTGGACATGGATATGTTCTTTGTGTTCCTCCTGTCATGCATGCAGATGGCCCTGATCGGCGTCGTGGCCTGGGCAGTGGGAAAGGCCAGAGGATTTTCTCCGGAAAAGATTGAGGCCTTCAAGAACGGCACCATGTTTTCCAATAACGGAAATATCGGAATTGCGCTGATTGCGCTTGTCTTTACCCATGCGCCGTATATCGTGGACGGGAAGGCGCCGTATCTGGCGGAAGCCGGCGCTGCGGCGGCGATGACGCTGGTGCAGATGAATATGACACTCCATACCGTGGGGCTGTATCAGGCAGGGAAAGGGGTGCTGAAGCCCCGGGAGGCTCTGGCTGCGGTTTTCCGTCTGCCCATCCCGTACATGCTCTGTGCGGTTTTTCTTGTCAAATGGTCCGGATTTAACATGACGTCCACCTTCCTTTGGCCGGTGATGCAGAACAGCTCCGGCGCTCTGGCGGCCATTGTCATGACCACCCTGGGCATGCAGATTCATAAGAGCCGGATTTCCTTCGGGGATATTGACGGCTGGCTGGGGTGCTTCATCCGTCTCATCGGCGGTCCTGCGGCGGCTTACGGACTGATTCTTTTTCTGCGGCTTCTGGGGGTGGATCTCGATCCGGTGATCTGCCAGACCATCATGATTATGGGAAGCGTACCCTCCGCGGCCAATTCCGTACTGTATGCCGTGGAATTCCACAATATGGAGGACTTTGCCACCGAGCTGGTCATGATGAGTACCGTTCTGTCGTGCATGACCATGCCGGGCGTCATTTATATTTCCAGAATTCTGTTTCCTGTCTGACAGGAAATGAAAGAAATTTCTTCCGCTGTCCGGAGTGCCGGGCGGCGGATTTTTTACGGAAAAAACTTTTTTGTCCGGCGGAAAGGAAAATCGTGATTTTTAATTCATAATCTGTATATCATGAAAATGGCGTAAAAATCATGATAATTTCTATGAGTTTGAAAGGGGACGCGCTTTAAAAGCAATAACTTACAGGCTAACATATAATCTATAAGTTATTAAAAAGAGATTTTTAAGTATTGGTCATTTATGAATTGCCGGACTATACTACAGGCAAATCAAGGGACGGTACCATCCTATGTGAACAGTTTTTTGTCATGAGGTGAACAACATGATCAATTTGAGCGATTTCCTTTCTGTCGGTCAGAATGCAATGGCGCGCAGAGTGGTGCAGCAGGAAGACTGCGCAGACAATTACGATAATGATTTCAAGAATCTTCTGGCAACGCCCCGTCTGATTCACTGGGCACTGGATGCGTCGATCGAAGCCATCGATCCGTACCTTCCCGATGAGTATGCTTCCATTTCTCTGGGAGTCAATTTTGTGCATACCGCACCGACCAGCGTGGGCATGACCGTCACGGTCCATGCGTGCATCCTGGATATGACCGACCATGATGTGACACTGTCCATAAAGGCCTGGGATGAACAGGGCGAAATCGGCCACGGCACGCACCGGAGAGCCATCGTCCTGAAACAGGAGGTCATTGACCGGGCGGAGGAACGGACCCGTCTGCTGATGATCCGGCAGGCCAATGAGCAGATGAAGGAGATGGGAAGATGACAACGATACCGGACAGTCTGGGAGGGGCGCTTCTCCTCTCAGTCATCGATTTTTTCCTGAGCTTCATTTTCATTTCCTTTATCGGAGTCATTCTCCATTTCTTCCCGCTGCTGAATAAGCTGGGAACGGTCAAAGAAAGGAAAGACTGACATGGAACTGATGATCACATTGATGGAGGAGCTTCTCCGTCAGACCGGTTTGCTTTCCCTGACTTTGGGCAATCTGGTGATGATTGCCGCCGGGCTGGTGCTCCTGTACCTGGGCATCATCAAAAAGTACGAACCTTTCCTGCTGGTAGGGATCGGCTTCTCCTGCATTGTGGCCAATGTGCCCGGTTCGACATTGATTGAAGAGGGGGGCCTTTTCTGGTATGCCTACCAGGGGGTAGAAAATCTGATTCTTCCGCCGCTCATTTTCCTCGGAGTAGGCGCGATGACGGATTTCGGCCCGATGATTGCCAATCCGTCCCTGGTCATCCTGGGCGCTGCGGCGCATCTGGGAATTTTCGTGGCGCTGATCGGTGCACAGGTGCTGGGCTTTACGCTGAATGAAGCGGCTTCCATCGGCATCATCGGCGGTGCGGACGGCCCGATGGCGATTTACACGACCATGAAGCTGGCCCCGCATCTTCTTCCGCAGATTTCCGTAGCAGCTTATTCTTACATGGCTCTCATGCCGCTGATTCAGCCGCCGATCATGAAGCTGCTCACCACAAAGGAAGAAAGAAAGACCATGATGAAAATGCCCCGGTACGTATCCCGTCTGGAAAAGATTGCTTTTCCGATCGTCATGGCGGTCATCGTCAATCTCTTCCTCCCGCCGGTGGCACCGCTGATTACCATGCTCATGCTGGGCAACCTGCTCCGTGAATGCCTGGCCGTAACCAAGCTGGCGGAAACAGCATCCAATACGCTGCTGAATATGGTCACTCTGGTTCTGACCGTGGCCATCGGTTCGACCATGGAAGCTTCCTCCTTCCTGCGGCCGTCCACCATTCTGATTATTTTCCTCGGTCTGGTGGCCTTTGCCTTCGGGACCGGCTCCGGCGTGGTCTGCGCCAAGATCATGTACCGTCTGAGCGGCGGCCGCATCAATCCGCTTATCGGTTCCGCCGGCATTGCCTCCGTACCGATTGCAGCCCGCGTTTCCCATCTGGTGGGACAGCGGGAAAGCCGGAATATTTTCCTCCTGATGCATGCCATGGGTCCGAACCTGGCAGGTGTTTTCGGAACAGCCATTTCCGGCGGCATCATGCTGGCGCTGCTGGCACAGTAAGATTTCCTTCTCCGTTCTTTGCGGAGAAAATAAAAAGCCGAAGATTCGACAGGTATCGAATGCTTCGGCTTTTTCAGAACAGGGGCGGAAAGGCCCGGATGTTTTTTCCGTCAGATATGGAGTTTGGCTTTGAAATCCTTAATGTAATGGCGGGAAACAGGGACTTTTTCCTTCGGGAAGTGGTTCATGGTCAGGAGCAGGGTTCCGTTGTCATCGGTCTGGATTTCCCGGATCATGGAAAGATTGACGATGTATCCCTTATGGGTGCGGAAGAAGCCCAGCGGAGAAAGGAGGGCTTCGATGTCCCGGAGCGTCATCCTGGATTCAATGATGCCGCTGACCGTATAGAAAAGAGTGCGGTCTGATTTTTCCGTAGCAATGAGGATGATTTCCCGGGCGGGATCGATCATGACGGTCTTGTCCTTGCCCTGGATGGAAACCTTCTGGGCAGAGGAGATGACTTCCGCGTCGGTCTTCCGGGAGGCCCGCAGGGCCAGGCTGTCGGACAGACGGCGGATGATGCGGCGGATGCGTTCCTCGGAGTAGGGCTTCAGGATATAGTCAAAGGCCTCCAGGTCAAAGGCCTGCACGGCAAACTGGCTGTATCCCGTAGCAAAGACAATTTTCACGGGAAGACCGGCACGGACGATTTCCTTTGCCGCTTCCAGGCCGTTCATCACCGGCATTTCAATGTCAAGGAAGAGCAGATCCACATTCGGATGAACTTTCAGAAAGGAAAGAACTTCCTTTCCGTTGGCTGCTTCTCCCACAACCTGCACGCCGGGAACGGCGGCCAGGTCATATTTCAGTTCTCCCCGTGCGGGCAGCTCATCATCGGCCACGAGGACTTTAATTTCAGGCATAGAAACCTCCTTTGGAAATCTCCGGCGGGCCTGTGCAGCACCGGCGGAACGGAAAGCATCCCCGCAGGGGTGCTCAGGTGGGGACGGAAAGCTCTTCGTCCTTTTTCTCGATTTTCGGGATATTGGTGAAAACCAGGGTGCCCTTATCGGGCTTGCTTACGATGTGGAGCCCGCTTCGGGAGCCGAAGAGGGAAAGCAGACGCTGGTGGACATTGATGAGTCCGATGTGATCCCGCTGCTTGTGGCTCCGGAGGAGCGTCTTTCGTTTTTCTCTGGGAATGCCGACCCCGGTGTCCAGAACGTAAATCTTGTAGAAATCCTTGTGCTCGATGAGGCCGACTTTGATTCTGCCTCCCTCGGAACGCTTGAAGATGCCGTGGATGACTGCATTTTCCACGAGCGGCTGCAGCAGGAGGGGCGGAACGAAGATGGCGGAGAGCTTATTCTTCGGCAGATCGTAGGTAATCTGCAGGCGGTCGCCGAAGCGGGCCCGTTCCAGCTCGACGTAGCAGTCGATGACGTGAAGCTCATCGGAGAGAGGAATGAATTTCGACGGGTTATTCAGGCTGTGCCGGAAATAATCGGACAGGTACTGGATGAGCTTCCGCGCCGTTTCCGGATCGCTCCGGACGTAGTAGGAAATGGTATTCAGCGTGTTGTACAGGAAGTGGGGATTGATCTGGGCCTGCAGAGCCCGGATTTCCGCTTCGGCAAGAAGATTTTCCTCTTCCTTCATCCGGTCATATTCGTAGATGGCTTCCACGATATGACAGACGCCGTGAAGAAATTCCGTTCCCATGCGGGAAAAGGTTTCCCCCTTGCTCTTGGAGGCGATGATGTAGCCTACGGTTTCATGGTTGTACAGAACCGGCAGGGTGTAAAGATGGGTCATCGCAGGGAGGGACTTCTGCAGATTCAGGATGGCGATTTCTGCAGCGCCCTGGTTCTTGTCGGCGTCATTCTTGTAGTTGGTCCGGGTGTAGATTTTGTCATTATAAAGGATCGATGTCCAGATCAGGTCCGGAAGGGAGGTGGTAATGATATCGGCCACTTTGGCAAGACTTTTTTCCTGGAATCCGTCATGCAGGGTGGAGAAAAGAGTGGTAATGGCATTGAATGTGATCTTGGTGGTCTGGGTTTTCTCGGAGTCTCTCTGACGGATGAAGAATTCGATGATCATGTAGAAAAGCGAGACGGCAATCGTATTGGTCACGATAATGGGCAGAGAGAGGGTGAAAAAGTCCTCCGGATGGCTGCTCGTCTCCGGCCAGGTGAGCAGGGCAAAGAAAAGCCAGAAGGCGATTTCCAGGATGCCCGATGCGAGCAGGGTCCAGAACCAGAGCTGGTGGTGGTGGTTTTTCAGGCGGTTGGCCATGAAGCCGGCAGCAATGCCCTGGATGATGGAAAGCCCTCCGTGGATGAAGGATGCGTCGGTATGGATGAAAAAGGCCCGGTGAAGGCCGACGATAATGCCGGTCACGGTGCCGACCACCGGCCCTCCGATGAAGCCGGCCATCATGATGCCCACGGCACGGAAATTGATGATCCCCCCGCCGGCTGCCACGTTCCAGTAGGTCCCGCAGAGGGACAGGGAAGTGAAGAGAACGGTCAGTATGGTGAGATGCTTCGGCGAGAAGCACTTGTTCGTGACGGCCTGACGAAAGAAATTCGTCCGGGTGATGAGGAGCAGAATGATCAGGACGATGGAAATCCCGAACCATACATGCTGGATGCCGAGCATCCATGAGGATGTGGTGAAAAGCATGGAAGCCTCCTTGGAAGGGAGAAAGAAGATGTTCCGGCGGATGAAGGAAACAGAGCTGCCTGATACGGTCGGAACCCGTTCTGTTTTTATTGATCCGCTTTTATGAAAAAATAACTCAACGGCAGAAAAAATAAGGGGAACAGAAACGGAATGTATCTTACCGCGAATGAAGTGCATCTTACAGAAATTTTACACAATATTTTCATTCCTTCTTATATACTGTGTGTGATTAAGATATCCAATAAACGGATAAGACTTATGTGGTTTCCTGATAGATGTTCCCTGTTATCCTTTTTATTATAGCAAAATGAACTCATTTACAGGCAAGAAATATCGGGAATCCGATAACACAGTTTCAGGCCCGTCGGAGGGCTGGCATACAAATTATGTTTTTTTCAGAAAGGAAGGATAAAAATGATTATTTACGGTGTGGCACTTCTGGCAGGATGCTTCCTGGTAGGGCAGTACGTCGGTGATGTGCTGGGTGCTTTGCTGGGAGTCAAGGCAAATATCGGCGGCGTAGGCTTTGCTATGCTTCTCCTGATCATCATTGCCTCCTGGGCGCAGCAGAAAGGATACATGAAGGCGCCGGAGGAACAGGGGATCGGCTTCTGGTCTGCCATGTACATTCCGATCGTTGTGGCAATGAGCTCCATTCAGAATGTAGCTGCAGCGCTTTCCGGCGGTGTGGTTGCCATTCTCGGCGGTGCTCTGGCAGTTGCCATCGGCTTCCTTCTCATTCCGGTTCTGTCCAAGAAGCCGGAAACGGAAGAAGCGAAGGGTCTTGCAGACGAAAGTCATAAGGGCTGAGATAAGGGAGGTACAATATAATGGATTTTCTGGGAATGCTTACAAAATTGTTTCAGGGAAACGGCATGATTTTCTCCTTCATGGCTTTGGGCATTATCATGTTCATTTCCTATAAGATTGCAGGCCTGACCAAGGGCCGCATCCACGGCAGTGCTGTGGCTATCTTCATGGGTTTGGTTCTCGCGTATATCGGCGGTGTCATGACCGGCGGCAAGAAAGGGATCGCCGATGTGGCTCTCTTCTCCGGCATGGGTCTCGTAGGGGGCGCTATGTTCAGAGACTTCGCCATCGTTTCCACCGCTTTCGGTGCAGATCTGAGAGAAATCAAGAAGATCGGCTGGAGAGGCGTCGCTTCCCTGCTGATCGGGGAATTCATCTGCCTGGTTGCAGGCATTGTCGTAGCTTATCCTCTGGGATATACCAGCGCCATTGATCTGGTTACCATCGGCGGCGGCATTGCCACCTTCGTAGTAGGACCGGTTACCGGAGCGGCTCTGGGCGCTTCCTCCGAAGTCATTGCCATTTCCATTGCAGCAGGCGTTGTAAAGTCTGTTCTCGTTATGGTTGTGACTCCTTTCGTGGCAAAACCCTTCCATATCAACAATCCGCAGTCTGCCATGGCATTCGGCGGCATCATGGGAACGACCTCCGGCACGGCTGCCGGCATGGCTGCAGTAAACCCGAAACTGGTTCCGTATGCAGCAATGACCGCAACCTTCTTCACCGGACTGGGCTGCCTCCTGTTCCCCTCTGTTTTCTACTTCATCACAGCAGCCATCTTCTGATAAACAGGAAAATTTCCGAAAATTTCCGGGGCGGACTGGCTTCACCCCGGAAATTTGATTGAGACTACTATATATTCATTTCATGAGGAGGAAAGATTATGTTGGAAATTAAACCGAGCAGCAAAAACTGGCATACAAGAGGAGACGACACCGCTGAAAGAATCAAAGAAGCAAGTGCCTATGCCACCGGCAAGATTGTCGATGCAGACAACACCGTAAAGCTCCTGGAAGCCGTTCTTCGTCCGGGCGATATGGTCAACATTGAAGGGGATAACCAGAAGCAGGCAGACTTCCTCGCAAAGAAGCTCTGCGAAGTGGATCCTGCAAAGGTTCATGACCTTCACATGATTCAGTCCACCCTGTCCATTCCGGAACATCTGGATGTATTCGACAAGGGCATTGCAACGGAACTGGATTTTGCTTATGCAGGAAGCCAGGGCAAGCGTCTGGCGCAGATGGTACAGAACGGCGGCATCAAGCTGGGCGCCATCCATACCTATCTGGAAATGTATTCCCGCTACTTCATCGACCTGATTCCGAGAGTTTCCCTGGTGACCGCCGATGCAGCCGATAAGGACGGCAACATCTACACCGGCTTCTCCACAGAAGATACTCCGGCCATTGTAGAAGCAACCAAGTTCAATCAGGGCATCGTCATTTTCCAGGTCAACAAGATCGTGGACAAGCTCCCCAGAGTGGATATTCCTTCCGACTGGGTTGACTTCGTCATCGAAAGCCCGACTCCGTACATGCTGAACCCGCTCTTCACCCGTGACCCCGCAAAGGTAACAGAAGACCGCATCATGAAGGCTATGATGGCCATCAAGGGCATTTACTCCGAATACGGCGTCAAGGTCCTGAACCACGGCGTAGGCTTCGATACCGCTGCCGTAGAACTGATTCTCCCGACCTTCGGCGAAGATCTGGGACTCCGCGGCAAGATCTGCACCCACTGGGTACTGAATCCGCATCCGACCCTGATTCCGGCTATCGAAACCGGCTGGGTACAGCAGGTATATTCCTTCGGCTCCGAAGTCGGCATGGAAGAATACATCAAAGCCCGCTCCGATATCTTTGCAATCGGACCGGACGGCACCATGCGCTCCAACCGTGCATTCTGCCAGGCAGCAGGCCACTATGCAGCAGATATGTTCATCGGCTCCACCATGCAGATTGATAAATTCGGCAACAGCTCCACCGCTACAAAGAACAATGTAGCAGGCTTCGGCGGTGCACCGAACATGGGCTGCGACGCAAAGGGCCGCCGTCATGTAACCCCCGCATGGAAGAAGTGCGGTGAAGAAGTGGCAAACCGCTACGAACTCATGGGCGAATCCAACCGCGGCAAGAAGCTGGTTGTTCAGATGATCACCACCGTTTCCGCAAAGGGATTCCCGGGATTCGTGGATCAGCTGGATGCAGTCGCTCTGAAGAAGAATGCAAACCTCGATCTGGAACCGATCATGATCTACTCCGACGATCTGACCCATATCGTTTCCGAAGTCGGCATTGCATATCTCCATAAGTGCCACAACATGGAAGAAAGAATGAACGCAATCCGTGCGATCGCCGGCAAGACGGCCGTCGGTGAAACGGAAGATCCGGAAATCACGAAGAAGCTCAGAAAAGAAGGCATCGTAAAGCTGCCGGAAGATCTGGGAATCAACCCGGCTGCAGCTACCCGTGATCTCCTCGCTGCAAAGAACATGAAGGACCTTGTAGACTGGTCCGGCGGCCTCTATGATCCGCCGGCAAAGTTCAGAAACTGGTAATGGGCTGAACAGCGGTTATCCTTATAAGAGCATTACAGCGGAGGCTGCCTTTGAGGCGGTCTCCGTTTTTGTCTGGAAATAAAAGAACGCTTTCGGCGGAAACGGCGGATTTTTCCGCAGAAAATCCGGGAAAATGATAAAATAAGAACAGACAGGGAAATCCTTCCGGGAAGCGTTCTTTTTTTGTCCGAATATCTCCGGATTTTTTCTGTCTGGCTCTTTATATCCGCCGGGATTTCCGCTATAATAATAAGAATATCTTTTTATCTTTTCTGCGGAGCGATCCCGAAAAGCGTAAGTTTTTCAAGATTTTCCAGTATTTTTTACGAGGAGGAAATAATGGCAACCTATATTAATGAACCGGCGCATACCTTCAATGAATATCTTTTGATTCCGGGCTATTCCGGCACGAACTGCATTCCTGCAAATGTTTCTCTGAAGACCCCGCTGGTACGTTACAAAAAGGGAGAAAAACCGTCCATTACACTGAACATTCCTATGGTTTCCGCCATCATGCAGGCTGTTTCCGGGGAAAGACTGGCTGAAGAGCTGGCCCGCAACGGCGGTGTTTCTTTCATCTACGGATCTCAGACACCGGAGGATGAAGCCGCTATGGTTGCCAAGGTCAAAGCAAAGAAAGCAGGCTTTGTACCGAGCGATTCCAACCTTTCTCCTGAAAATACACTGGCTGATGTGCTGGCTCTGAAGAAGAAGACCGGCCATTCCACCGTAGCCATTACGGAAGACGGCACGGCAAACGGCAAGCTGGTCGGCATTGTTTCCAGCCGTGACTATCGAATCAGCCGCATGGAAACTTCCCAGAAGGTCAGGGAATTCATGACGCCTCTGGACAAGCTCGTTACTGCCAAGTTCGGCATTACCCTTTCCGAAGCCAACGACATCATCTGGGACAACAAGATCAATTCCCTGCCGGTTCTGTATGAGGACGGCCGCCTCTACGGCTTCGTATTCCGCAAGGACTATGATTCCCACCAGGAAAACCCGAACGAACTGCTGGACGCACAGAAGCGCTTCATCGTCGGCGCAGGCATCAACTCCCGCGACTATGAAGAACGTGTTCCGGTCCTTCTGGCAGCAGGCGCAGACGTTCTCTGCATCGACTCCTCCGAAGGCTTCTCCGAATGGCAGAAGATTACGCTGAACTGGATTCACAGCCATTATCCGGAAGCCAAGGTCGGCGCAGGCAATGTTGTTGACAGAGAAGGCTTCCTGTTCCTGGCAGAAGCAGGCGCTGATTTCGTCAAGGTCGGCATCGGCGGCGGCTCCATCTGCATCACCCGTGAAACAAAGGGTATCGGCCGCGGCCAGGCAACTGCTCTGATCGAAGTCTGCCAGGCAAGAGATGAATACTATGAAAGAACCGGCATCTATGTACCGGTATGCTCCGACGGCGGCATCGTTTATGACCACCACATTACCCTCGCTCTGGCTATGGGTGCAGATTTCGTCATGCTCGGACGTTACTTCGCCCGTTTCGACGAATCCCCGACACAGAAGAGAACCGTCAACGGCACCGTCGTAAAGGAATACTGGGGCGAAGGTTCCAACCGTGCCCGCAACTGGGCCCGCTATGATCTGGGCGGCGAAAAGAAGCTCCAGTTCGAGGAAGGCGTAGACTCCTATGTTCCTTATGCAGGTCCGCTGAAGGAAAATGTGGACAAGACCTGCGCAAAGATCAAAGCCACCATGTGCAACTGCGGCGCCGTAACCATTCCGGAACTGCAGAAGAAAGCAAAGCTGACACTCGTATCCGCTACCTCCATCGTGGAAGGCGGCGCACACGACGTTATCCGCAAGGAAAAAGACGGCTCCGACAGATAATCCGTCGGGAAATCAGGAAATCTCTCCGGAGGTTTCCTTTTTTCTTTTCCCCGGCAGGCAGGGCTTATCGGGAATTTCCGCAGTTTTCCGGATTCCGGCCGGGGGAAGGCTTACAGAGCCGGGAAATTCGTGATACTATAAGATCAGGTCAATATCTGATAACTTTAATGCATAAAGGAGGTTATTCCATGAACCAGGTCATGTATGAAATTCTGAACAGGAGAAGCATCCGGGAATATAAGAAAGATCCGGTCAGCAAAGAGCTGCTGGATTCCATTATACAGGCAGGACTGGCAGCGGCCAGCTCCATGGGGCGGCAGTCCCCGATTATCATCGCGGTGACGAATCCGGAAATCCGGAAGAAGCTGGCGCAGGTAAACAGCGAAATCGGCGGATGGAAGCCCGATTACGATCCGTTCTACGGCGCGCCGGTTGTGCTCATTGTCCTGGCAAAAGCCGATGTGGGACCTGCTGTGTGCGACGGCAGTCTCTGCCTGGGAAATATGATGCTTGCCGCATCGTCTCAGGGGCTGGGCTCCTGCTGGATTCACCGGTGCAGGGAAACCTTTGAACGGCCGGAATGGAAGGAATGGCTGAAATCCATCGGTGTGGAAGGCGAATATATCGGCGTGGGCCATCTTGCGCTGGGATATCCGGAAGGACCGAAGCCGAAGGCTCATGAAATCAAACCGAACCGTGTATTTTTTGCAGACTGATGAGGAATATTTTGGAAAAATTATTTTTTGCGAATGATTACAACTGTATCTGTCATCCGAAGGTGCTGGAAAAGCTGGGAGAAATCAACCTGACGCCCCGTCCGGGATACGGCACGGATGCGGAGACTGCTCTGGCCTCGAAGAAGATCCTGGAAGCCTGCGGCATTCCGGAAGGCGGTGTATATTACTGCGCCGGCGGCACCCAGGCGAATATGATCTGTATTTCCTGGCTGCTCAAGGCGGACTATATGGGCGCAGTATGCGCCCGGACCGGCCATATCGGCTGTCATGAAGCAGGCGCTGTCGAAGCTACGGGCCACAAGGTGCTTCTCCTTCCGGAGGAGGGGGATAAGGTCACCGCAGCGGGACTGAAACAGTATCTGGAGAATTTCTTCCAGGACGGCAGCTGGGACCACTTTGTACAGCCCGGCATGGTATACCTGTCTTTCCCCACCGAATTCGGCTCGCTGTACACGAAGCAGGAGCTTACCGATATTTACGGCGTATGCCGGGAATATAAGCTGCCGCTCTTTATAGACGGAGCCCGGCTGGGATATGCTCTGGCAAGTCCGGCATGCGACCTGACGCTGAAAGACCTGCCGAAGCTCTGCGATGTTTTCTATATCGGCGGAACCAAGGTGGGAGCCCTTTTCGGGGAAGCCATCGTATTTCCCCAGGGTTTGCCCTTCTTCTTCCATACCCATGCAAAGAACAAGGGGGCGCTTCTGGCAAAGGGCTTTGCCTGTGCTGCCCAGTTCGATGCGCTGTTCACGGACGATCTGTATCTGAAAATCAGCCGCCGTGCGGTGGATATGGCTTTTCGGATGAAAAAGGGATTCCTGGACAAGGGGCTGCAGCTGTATATTGATTCGCTCACGAACCAACAGTTCGTTGTGCTGAGCGACGAAGCCTACGAAAAGATTTCCGAAAAAGTCGTATGTGAGAAATGGGAAAAGCCGGATGAGACGCATACCGTCGTCCGCTTTGCCGTAAGCTGGAGCACACGGGAAGAGGACATCGACCGGCTGCTGGAGCTGCTGTAAGTGCATGATAAAACGACCCGCAAGGGCCGTTTTTTTATGGGCAAAAACAGGTTTTCGGGGAATCCGGAGCGGGATGAAAATTTTCCTTCCCGGGATTTTCCGGCATAAAAAAACAGCCCGAAGGCTGTCTTATTTTTCCAGAATGTCCCGGAGCAGATCCCGGAGCTTCCATTTCCACACCAGGAAAGCGCCGACGGCGGAACCCATGACACCCTGGAGGATTTCATAGGGGAGCTTGATCCAGGCATAGGCAGGGGTGCTGTAAATGTAGGCCCGGGCCAGGGAATAGCCGACAATCATGAGGACGGCGCCGAGGGCAATGCCGAGGAAGGCGGAGAGCTTCGGCCTGCCGGTCAGGACATGGCGGATGAACCAGGAAATGAGGGCCGCCTGGAAGCCGTGGACGAAAAGAGAAACAAACATGGTGACCGGATAGAAAAAGAAATCTCCCAGAAAGGAGCCGACACCGCCCACGATAAAGGCTGCAGCCGGATCAAGAAGGAGGGCTGCTGCGACAACGGCGATATCGCAGAAATACAGATGGCCTCCCGGCACAGGGATGCCGAAGGAGGAAAGGCCGATGTTGACGGCCATGAGAAGGGCGGCCGCGGTGAGCCGCCGGGTACCTGCACTGATATTGGAAGAGCTTTCGGAATGCATACTGTCTCCTTTGCAAATTGTAAAAATTCCCGGATTCTGCAGGGCAGGTCCGGGAGATCGGAAGGTATGGCGGTCTTATCGGCTGATGAGGCGGTGCGCTGCCTCATTCAGTTTCCATTTCCAGACCAGGAAAGGTCCGATGAAAGCGCCTGCAAGGGCCTGCAGGATTTCATAGGGCAGGCCCAGCCAGGCGAGCTCGGGAGTGCCGTAAATCCAGGCGCAGCCCCAGGTGTAGCCGGCCACCATGATGACGGCGCCGAGGAAGATGCCGATCGCTGCGGACAGCTTCGGCCGGGAGGGCATGAAGCTGTGGGCGAAGCAGGAAATGATGACGGCCTGAAGGCCGTGAACGAAGAGAGAGACAAACATGGAGGCCGGGTAGAAGAAAAGATCTCCCAGGAAAGCTCCTACGCCGCCTACGAGAAATGCGTAGGGCGGATCGAGAAGGAGAGAAGCGGCGACAATGGAAATGTCGCAGAGGTAGAGCTGGCCGCCGGGAATGGGAATCCCGAAGGAAGCCAGACTGATATTGACCGCCATCAGAAGGGCGGAAAGGGAAAGCAGGCGGGCACTGTGCTTCACCGCCGGTACAGCTGCTGATTCATGGTTCATAGGGAATCTCCTTTTCGTTTTATTGATTTGTAGTATATAATGAAACTGACCTTATAAAAATCACCAATTTCATATAAAAAAATAAGACCAGGAGAATCTATGAAAGCTTACATGAAGCTCTATGAAATGATCCGGGAGTCGATTCTGGACGGGATATACCGCTTCGGGGACCGGCTTCCCTCGAAAAGACAGCTGGCGGAGAGCACGGGAACAAGTGTCATCACCGCCGAGCATGCGTACAGCCTACTCATGGAGGAAGGGTATGCAGAGGCGCGGGAACGGAGCGGATACTATGTGATTTACCGGGAGGGCGAAGCCTTCGGCAGCGGGAAGCGGATGCCGTTTTCCGCACCGGCTGTCCGGCGGGAGGAAATCGAGCAGAGGGACCGGACGGAAAGAGAGCTGTTCCCCTTTTCCGCCTTTGCCAAGACCATGCGGGAGGTGCTTACGGACTACGGGGAAAAAATCCTGCTTCCGTCGCCCCACCGGGGCATGGGGGAACTGCGGGAAGCCATTTCTTCTTATCTGGCGCGGAGCCGGAATCTTTTTGTCTCTCCGGAGCAGATCCTGATCGGAAGCGGCGCGGAATATTTTTACGGTCTGAATATACAGGTGCTGGGCCGGGACCGTATCTATGCTCTGGAGGACCCGTCGTATGACAAAATCCGGAAGGTGTATCAGGCCTATGAGGCAGCCGTGGAGCTTCTCCCTCTGGGACCGGAGGGCATCGAATCGGAGGCGCTGGAGACATCGCACGCATCGGTTCTTCATGTGACGCCGGTAGCCAGCTATCCTACGGGAATTACCGCATCGGCGTCCAAGCGGGCGGAATATATCGGATGGGCAAAGAGCCGGGGCGGCTATCTCATTGAGGATGATTTCGATTCGGAATTCACCGTCCTGTCGAAGCCGGAGAATACGCTTTTTTCCCTCTGGCCGGAGGGAAATGTCATTTATATGAATTCCTTTTCCCGGACAATCGCCCCGTCCATCCGGGCGGCCTACCTGGTGCTTCCCCGGAAGCTGCTGCCGGTGTATGAGGAAAAGGCCGGCTTTTATTCCTGCACGGTTCCGGTCTTTGACCAGCTTGTCCTGGCGGCGTTTATCCGGAAGGGGCTTTTTGAAAGACATATCAACCGGGTGAGGAGGAGCCGGCGGAAGGCTCTGCGGGAAGCGGAAAGAAACAGCCGGAATTCTTCGGGAGAAAACGAAAAAAGCAGAAAAAAGACTTGATGCCGTCATTTTCTGTCTGCTCCATTTTGTATAATACGGGCAGAGGAAAGGAATCAGAACATGAAACAGGAGGTGCGGTATGAAAAGGATATGGATTTGTCTGGCGGCCATTCTGCTCTTCGGGACGATGTCGGCTGCTGCGGCGGGTCCGGTCAGTGATGCCGGGTATTTCCGGGGGATTTTTCTGGGCGGACGGGTCCGGGTGGTGGATTCTTTTGGGGATGTAAAGGTAAGGGTCGTGGATTCTTTCCCGGATCTGCGGGTGCAGGCCGTGGACTCCTTTGCGGATGAACTCGGAGAATGGGAATTCGTGGATTCCGGGGAGGATTTCACTGTGGAGTTTGTGGACTCTTTCCCTGACATTGAGATCGAGTTCGTGGACTCCTTCCCGGGACTTCCGTAAGGACAGAAAAGGAATTTTTTCGATTTTTATTTCCGGCCGGTTTGTTCCATGGTATGATGAATACAGATACGGGATAGATACAGGGAATGTTGTTACGGGGACAAAGGACGGAAGGAACAATGAACGAGCAAAAGATTCTGTATGTCGTCATTGCGGCAGTCGGCACAGGACTGTCCAACAACCTTCTGGAGAAGATTCGGATGGCGGAGGACCCTTCGGGGAAAAGGGAATTCCGCATTGCTGTGCTTACAGAGGACCAGTGGATTCTGCACCGTTCGCTGCTGGGGGAAAATCACCGCATCCTGTTTATCGGGCCTCTTCAGCAGACGGAGGAGCTTTTCCGGGCGGAGGATGTGAAGTTTGACCGGCACGGCATACGGTACGGGGAAAGAGAAGGCATGGCCTTTCTTCGGGTGGAAAAAAGCCTTTTCGAGAGCAAAGCGGAAATTGAGCTTTTTGAGAAAGAATGGAGAAAGGAATGCGGATTTGCGGCGGGACCGACGGAAAAGAAGCCGGGCAGCGGTCTGTCCGTACTGAGCATGCTTGCCATTGCCCTGTTTGTACCGCTGGGATATATTCTGGTCGGCGGCCGGCTGGTAAAGGATCATCTGAATGCGGCGGAAAATCTGCGCCGAAAGAAATATATGTACGGCTTTACGGTGTTCATGAAGTACTATGTGCAGGATTTTATGAAGAATGCCGGGACCGGTCCCCGGGCAGAGCTGACCTGCGGAGCATCGGACGGGCGGGCGCATCGTCCGGCTTCTGCTGCCGGAGCATTCGGGACGTCGATGACTCCGGAACAGCGGCGGGCGCTTGCGGCGGCTTTCACGAGAGAGATGGAGAAGCTTTACCGACAGAAGGATTCGGGCGGTCTTTCCGATTCCTCCGGGAGAAAAATGGATCTGACGGCGCATCGGTCTTCATCCTGAGACGGTACGGTTCCGCTGTCTGCCGCTGTGCGGACAGCGTTTTTTCATGACAATTTTTCTTTTTCCGTTTATAATGAAAGAAATTTTATGCAGCAGGAGGATTTTATGGAAAGCTATTCTTTTATTCCCCATCGTGTTTGTTCCCGGAAAATTACCTTTGATCTGGAAGACGGGAAAATTTACAATCTTCATTTTGAAGGCGGGTGTCCGGGCAATCTGCAGGCCATCGGCCGTCTTCTGGAAGGCCGGGATGCCCGGGAAGCAGCGGATATTCTCCGGGGCAATGACTGTGCCGGAAAGGGAACATCCTGTGCGGATCAGCTGGCCATTGCGCTCGATGAAGCACTGAAAGGAAAGGAATAAAAAAGACCGGAAACGGTCTGCCCGGTGCTCTCTTCCTAAAAAATTTTGCATTTTCAGTCATGGAGTGGTATATTATTGATATACTTTAAATACAGTGATGGGAAAAAGTAGAGGTTCTTTCTTTTTGCAGAGAGCTGCCGGACGGTGAAAGGCAGCAAAAGGAAATCGTCGAACTCGTCCCGGAGCAGCGGAGCTGAAAAAAGTAGGCTTCGACGGATTCTGACCGTTATCAGTGCAAGGGCCTGTTTCCTTCGGGGAACGGGAATAAGAGTGGTACCGCGAGCCATCGTCTCTTAGGAGAGGATGGCTTTTTTGTTTGCGGTGAAAGCCGAGCTCTGCAGGAATGCTTTCACCGGTAAAAGTAAGAATACAGGAGGAATATCCTATGGGAATGACAATGACCCAGAAAATTCTGGCCAGGCATGCCGGAATGAAGGAAGTAAAAGCAGGGGATCTGATTTATTGCAGCCTGGATCTGGTAATGGCAAATGATATTACCGCTCCGCCGGCGATTGCGGAATTCAAGAAGGTGGGCCGTCCGGTATTCGACCGGGAAAAGATCGTGCTTGTACCGGATCATTTCCAGCCGGCAAAGGATATCAAATCGGCGACGCTGGCAAAGATCGTCCGTGATTTCGCCCGGGAAAACGGGATTGTCAATTATTTTGAACAGGGCCGGGTAGGCATCGAGCATGCGCTCCTTCCGGAAAAGGGACTCGTCGGTCCGGGCATGGTGACCATCGGCGCCGATTCCCACACCTGCACCTACGGCGCACTGGGCGGATTCTCCACCGGCGTGGGCTCTACCGACCTCGGCGTGGCCATGGCAACCGGAGAGGCCTGGTTCAAGGTGCCCGATGCGATCAAGGTTACGCTGACCGGAACAAAGCCGGAGGATATCACCGGCAAGGACGTAATCCTTACCCTGATCGGCATGATCGGGGTTTCCGGCGCCCTGTACAAATCTCTGGAATTTACCGGAGAGGGCGTCCGCTCCCTGTCCATGACCGACCGCTTTACCATTGCGAATATGGCCATTGAGGCCGGCGGCAAGAATGGCATTTTCCCGGTGGATGAAAAGACCGAGAAATATATCGAAGGCCGGTTCAATAAGTCCTGGGAAGCGGTGGAAGCAGATCCGGATGCCCATTATGAAAGAGAAGTCACCATTGACCTGTCTTCCATGAAGCCGGTTGTGGCATTCCCGCATCTTCCGGAAAATACGAAGGTTGTCGGAACCTTCGATCCGATCAAGATCGATCAGGTTGTCATCGGCTCCTGCACGAACGGCCGTCTGGAAGACCTGGCGATTGCAGCGCGCATCTTCAAGGGACGCAAGGTTCATCCCGATGTACGGTGCATCGTCATTCCCGCAACACCTACGATTTACCAGCAGGCAGAACATGCCGGCTATATTGATATATTCATTGATGCGGGCTGTGCGGTTTCCACCCCGACCTGCGGACCCTGCCTGGGCGGCTACATGGGCATCCTGGCCAGCGGAGAAAAATGCGTTTCCACGACGAACCGCAATTTCATCGGCCGCATGGGCCCCACGGATTCGGAAATCTATCTGGCCGGGCCGCAGGTAGCGGCAG
>ULUY01043208.1_pt1 | contig 23170 bp, 22 predicted proteins | sample 1959031 | NCBI WGS metagenome assembly ULUY01 (sample SAMEA4835774, study PRJEB28245) | human gut metagenome | biome: gut microbiome; material: fecal sample | place: Denmark | collected 2008
CGAGATGAAGACGCGGGGATGGGAACTCTCCGTGGAGTGGCGCGACCGCTTCACCTTGGGCGACAAGCCGTTCAACTACAGCATCAAGGCGATGGTATGGGACAACCGCACGTGGGTGACGAAGTTCTACAACCCGACCAAATCGCTCTCGACCTACTACGAGGGGCAGGAAATAGGCACCATCTGGGGGTACCACATCGAGGGACTCTTCAAGGACCAGGCTGAGATCGACGCACATGCCGACCAGTCCTACCTCGTCGTCTCCGACGACAACATCCTGAAGCCCGGTGACCTGAAGTTCGCCGACCTCGACGACAGCGGCGCCGTGGACAACGGGAAGAACACGCTCGACGACCACGGCGACCTGAAGGTGGTCGGCAACACGACCCCGCGCTACCAGTTCGGCGTCACCCTGGCAGCCAACTGGAACGGCTTCGGCGTGAGTGCTTTCTTCCAGGGTGTGGGGCAGCGCGACTGGTACCCGCACCGCGAGTCCGCCTTCTTCTGGGGACAGTACGACCGTCCCTACAGCTACATGCTGAAGGAGCATACCGGCAACAACGTCTGGACGGAAGAGAACCAGAACACTGACGCCTACTGGCCGCGCTACCGTGGCTACCTGGCTCAAGGCTCGACCCGTGCACTGGGTCGGCAGGCGAACGACCGCTACCTGCAGAACGCAGCGTACGTCCGTCTGAAGAACCTGCAGGTGGACTACACCTTCAGTCCGAAGGTCTGCAAGGCGCTCCACCTGGAGAACCTCAAGGTCTATCTGGCGGGCGAGAACCTCTGCACGTGGAGTCCGCTCTACAAGCACACGAAGATGTACGACCCCGAAGTCATCAATCCGGGCGATGCTGACTTCCGTTCCACTGCCAACACCGACGGCGACGGATACGGCTATCCGCTCCTGAGCAGCTACACCTTCGGCATTAACGTAACCTTCTAACGACAACGCAAATGAAACGACACTATACACTCTTGCTCATGGGACTGCTGGCGCTGGGAGGCTCCTCGTGCGAGGACTTCCTGAACTGCCAGCCTGAGAATGCCGTCGGGTCCGAGGCTTTCATGACCTCGGAGAACGACCTGAAGCTCTACACCAACGGCTTCCTGCAGACTTTCCTCCCCTCGGAAGAGGACATTGCCTGGGGAGGCGACCAGTATGCCGACTACTGTGCCACCCGCACCTCGACGACCTTCCTGAAGGGAGACACCTGGGACTCCAGCCAGCAGGGCGGATGGTCCTGGAATGACCTCCGTCAGGTGAACTACTTCCTCGACCACCTGCCGCAGATGGAGGGCAAAATCGACGAGGCTACCTACCGGCATTATGAAGGGGTGGGACGCTTCTGGCGGGCCTACTTCTACTACAACATGGTGCGCACCTTCGGCGATGTGCCCTGGTATGAACATACGCTCGACACCGGGGAGACGGAGGAGCTCTACAAGGGACGCGACAGCCGCGAGACGGTGATGGCACACGTGCTGGAGGACCTGACGTTCGCCTCGACGTATTGCTCCACTGACGGGACGGAGGTGGAGAGCAGCACGCTTGTCACCCGCTGGGTGGCACTGGCCTTCAAGTCGCGGGTCTGCCTGTTTGAGGGCACGTACCGCAAGTACCACGACGAACTGGGGCTGCAGAGCACGGCCAACCAGTTCCTGGAAGAGGCAGCCGCTGCCGCCAAGGAGTTGATGGACAACGGTCCATACTCGCTGGTCGACAACCCGTCGGACGTGGAGACGCAGTACCGTGCCCTGTTCACGTCCGAGAAAATTAACACGCAGGAGGTCATCTGGGCGATTGCCTATCAGACGGACGTGCGCATGCACGACATTACGTGGAAGATATTCTCCGGTTCGTACGGTGCCAACTGGTCGCTGGTCCGTCCGTTCGTGAACATGTACCTGATGCGCGACGGCAGCCGCTTCACCGACCGTCCGGATTATGCCACGCTGACGTACGACCAGGAGTTTGTCGACCGTGACTGCCGCCTTGCCCAGACCGTCATCGGTCCTGATTACCAGCGGACCATCAGCGGTACGCTCCAGCCCGACGCCCCGAACTTCGCCATTACCTCCACAGGGTACATGATGATCAAGTGGGCGCTTGACGACGATGTACACGTGGGGAAGGCGACGGCAAACAACTCCATCCCCATCTTCCGCTACGCCGAGGTGTTGCTGAACTATGCCGAAGCCATGGCGGAGCTGGGACGGTGCGACCAGTCCGTGTGGAACGCTACCATCAAGCCGCTCCGCGAACGTGCCGGTGTGGACGGCAGCATCCCTGCCGACTACGACCCCTATGTAGCAGCTTATTTTGACAATCAGACACAGGACAAATGGATTTTGGAAGTGCGCCGTGAACGCGGTGTCGAGCTGGCTTTCGAAGGCGTGCGCTACGACGACATCATGCGTTGGAAGCAGGGCAAGCTCATCGAGCGTACCTGGCAGGGGATGTATGTCCCGGCAAAGGATACGCCGTACGACCTGAACCACGACGGGACGTTCGATGTGGCTTACGTCGACCAGGAGCCTGCTGCCGAAGATAAGGTAAAGGGAGTGGACTACGTCGTGCTCGACGGACAGAACTACCGCCTGTCGGAGGGTGACCACGGCTATGTGGAGTACGGCATGTCGCAAGACCGCCGTTGGCTGGACAAGAAATACCTGCGCCCCGTGCCCCTCTCTGCCATTCAAATCAACGAGGCACTGTTGCCGCAGAACCCGGGCTGGGAGTAACTTCCGGTCCGTATGAAAAAAGAGGATGTGCCGGTGTGATTGCCGGTGTATCCTCTTTCTTTATGGGCTGTCGGTGTGACTGCTCACTCATCCATCTCCGCCGAGCGGATGACCATCCGGGCGACGATGCCCGGTCCCTCGTAGATGAAGGCGGAGTATATCTGCACATAGTCGGCGCCCATGCGGAACATCCGTTCGGCGTCGCCGGGAGTCATGATGCCGCCTGCCCCGATGATGAAGAGGTCGGGACCGCCGTGCTTGCGCAGGTAGTCGACGGCAAAAAAGGACTTCATGCCCATGCCTTTGCCGCTGACTCCACCGGCTCCGAGGGCTTTCAGCTCGGCTTCCGTGTAGCGGCGTAGCTGGGAACGGTCCATGGTGGGTCCGGTGGCGATGACTCCGTCGAGTCCGTAACGGCTGATGAGGGAAAGTACGGTATCCATGCCCTCGGTCGTGATGTCGCCGGGGAGCTTCAGGAGGATGGGACGCCGCATGCGCATCGTGGCACGCTTCCCGGTCAGTGCGGCAAGGACCTCCTCCATGAGTGCGGCATCGATGGAGCCCCAGTTGAGGGTGAAGTAGTCGGCGACGGCATTCAGCTCGGTGAAGAGCAGGAGGAAGTCGTCCACTGCCTGACGGCCCTCCGACGCGGGGTTCTTGTTGATGTTGACACCGACGGTCACCCGTCCGGTCTTGTGGCTGAGGCGTTGCTTGACGACCGCCAGCCCGGGGTTGTTGAAGCCTGTGCGCGAGATGAGCGATTCGTCCTTCGGCAGACGGAAGATGCGTGGTGCCGGATTGCCGGGGCAGGGGTTGGGCGTCACGGTACCTACCTCTATGAAGCCGAAGCCGTAGTCTGCCAGTTCGTTGAAGACTTCCGCCCCCTTGTCCATCCCGGCGGAAAGCCCGATGCGGTTCCGGGTGAGGATGCCTTTGCAGAGGATGTCCTCTTCCTCGTACCGGTACTGGCTGCGCAGGTAGGGGCGCAGGAGAGGGATGTAGTTGGTGAGCTTGAGCAGGGAGAAGGTGAGGCGGTGGGCACGCTCCGGTTCCAGGGAGAAGAGGAGCGGACGGAGGATGGATTTATACAGCATAGTACCTTTGCGTTTTGATTGATGACGCAAAGGTACGCAATGCCGTTGGAAGTTCCGTCTTCGAAAGGTTTATCTGTGATAAAAGCAGGTTATAAGCCGGTAGGGAATTGGTTGTCTGCCTCGAAGACTACGCCGTTCATCACGAAGGTTTTGCTCGCGGGACTGTAGGTGAGGATGCAGGGAGCGGTCTTTTCCATCTCGGAGAGTTGGATGCTGCTCAAATCGGGGAGGAAGCAGTTGAGTTTGTAGGTACATACAATCCGGTTCCCTTTAATCTTGCCGGCATACACCGTGTTGCCGGAATGGCTTATGCGCCCGTCTTCATAGACAGAGGAGCTTTCTTCGTTGATGAACACCCACCCGTCCCGTTTCTCAAAGGAAAGGAATATCAGCTCGTGCTTGATATCGCGGTTCCTGTAGGTCTTCATCAGGACCAGTGAGTTGATGGGAGGAGTCGGTTGGAACGTGATTGGGAAGTCTCCGCGCTGGTAGTTCATCACTTTGGTTGCGGGGTTGTATGTCAGGGTTGCTTCCACCTGCTCGTTGGGGGAACCGTAGCGCCAGCTGAACGTCTTGACCTTTGCGTTGTTCCCTTGCAGGGACAGGACTTGGGTGATTACCCAGACGTCCGAATTGAATTCATTCTCGCTTTTCAGATAGCCGTAGGAAGCGGCGGACTTGTCCGGGGTCTTCAACGACTTCCCGTAGAGGTCAATGTACAGGGCGTGGTATTCGTCCGTTGTGTCTTTTTCCCAGAAACCTTTGAAAGGCTTTCCTTGTGCGAATGCGAACGAGAGCGACAGGGAAAGCAGCATGAACAGTGTAAGGATATGTCTCATGGTAAATGTGGGTGTTAAATGTGAATGAATGTCAGGCAAGCCGGTAAGCCCAGTGTGCAGACTGACTTGCCCGGAATGGAGGAGGAAGAATGACTCAGGATGCCGCCACAAGCGCAACCAGCGAGCCGACGAGTACGATGAGGATGATGAGTCCCAGCAAGCTGATGCACAGACCGGCAATGGCCAGTCCGCGTGGTACACGGAATACGCCGATGGCGGAGAAGATGAGACCCAGCAGCCAGAGAATCCAGTCAAGTACAGGAATCCAGCACAGGAACAATGCCACAAGCGACAGGACAAAGCCTGCTGTACCGATGCCGTTCGACTTTCTTTGCGGTTCTTGTTGCACAATCACGGTCTGTTGTACGGGCTGTTGTGCGGATTGTTGCCCGTTTTCTAAAGTGTCCATAATGTAAAGTTTTTAAATTGTGTTCTCTCTAAAGGAATGATGGCTCTCTCTCACAGGGGCTTTCAGTGAAGCGATAGTGCGACACAGTACGCTGCATATCGTCGAAGCCTGTCCAAAGATATGCATATTATTTGAAACGTTGTATGGATTCTTTAAGAAAAAAGCAGGTTATAGTTTCCCCAGCCGTTCGTGGATGCCGTCGAGGTACATCCGCCAGAAGCGGGGGATGTCACGCCAGCTGTAGGCCTTCGTGAAGGGGGCGGTGAAGAAGGCGAGGAAGATGTATCCGAGGGTCTCCTGCAGGGGGCGGAGGTAGCGGATGAGGAAGTTCTTGCCGTAGTGGTGGTTGAAGTAGGCTCCGTTGCGCACCTGGTAGAACCGTTTCCACTTCTTCTTGCGTTGCCTTTCCGCCCAGGTGTCGTTGTTGTAGAAGCGTTCCTTGTACATGAGCGCGTTGGGGACGTAGAGTACCTGGAGTCCTGCCAGCACGGCCCGGTAGGCATAGTCGGTGTCGTCGTAGAAGATGAAGAGGTCCTTGTTGGGATAGCCGATGCGCTCGATGGTCGACCGCTTGATGAGCGGACCCTCGAACACCATGCCCTGGATGGAGACCAGGTGGCAGATGTAGGGCTCGACCTTGTCCAGGTGGAGCGATGAGAACGGGTCTATCAGGTTGAGGTACCTGCATTCGGTGACGAACACCTCCTCTCCCATGATGCGTCGCGGGCAGAGGATACCGACGCCGTGCATGTCGGCATCGATGAGGAAGTTCAGGCAGTCCGGCCGGGGACAGACGTCGTCGTCCATGCACCATATCCAGTCGCTGCCGCCCTCGTAGGCAGCCTTCATGCCGGTATAGAACCCGCCCGAGCCGCCGACGTTGTCCTGGTGGATGACCTCCAGGTCGGCCTGTGTGTCGAGCCATTCGGTGGTGCCGTCGGTGCTCCCGTTGTTGACCACGATGATGTGGGTCACGAGGGGAGTCATGCGGACGTAGTCGAGGGTTTTCTGCAACAGTACGAGGCGGTTGAATGTCACGATGACGGCGGTTACTTTCATGGCTGCAAGGGTGTTTGGGGTTAGTGGATGGGGTTTGTCAGCTTCTGGCTTCGCGGAACGCCTGCTCTTCGGCTTCGGCAATGATGCGTTCCACCTCGTCGAGACTCGGACGGGAGATGGGGGCGAGCTTGTCGTCGGAAGTGCTGTCGTGCGTCTCCTCCTCTTCTGCCGGATCTTCGGTATAGACGGTCACAGGGTCTTCGTTGAGGATGACGGCTGCCGTGTCGGACACTTCGACGGTGACGCTGCGTGCCTTCTTGGCGGCAAAGACCGCGTCGATGAACTCGGAGTCCTTCTTCAGTCGTCCGAGTGCCTGCTTGGCAGCTGCCTGCTGGCTCTCTTTCTTCGAGTATCCGGTGCCGCTTCCGCCGACGATGCCCTCCAGCAGGACGTCCGACTGGAAGACGGGGCTGCTCACATCCTGCGTCTGTTCCACCAGACGGAACTCCAGCTCGACCTTGTTCTTCTGCGACCACTCGATGAGTTTCGACTTGAAGTTGACCTCCTTGTAGGCGACCTTGTCGATGTTGATGAGCTTGTGGAGGATGCGTTCCTGCATGAAGCGCATGCAGGCGTCATAGCCCCGGTCGAGGTAGATGGCGCCGATGAGTGCCTCAAAGGCATTGCCACACATGTAGCTGTTGTGGTTGCTGGAGTGGGTGGAATAGGTGATGAGCTTGTCCAGCCCGATTTCCACGGCAATCTTGTTGAGCGTCTCCCGCTGTACGATTTTCGAGCGCGTGTTGGTCAGGAAGCCCTCGCGTTTGCCTTCGAAGTGCTTGTAGACGACGTCCGCGACGATGGCATCGAGGATGGCGTCGCCCAGGAACTCCAGGCGTTCGTTGTTGAGCTTGTAGCCCTTGGCGCTGCGGACGGTCGATGACTTGTGGAGCAGTGCCTCCTTGTAGTAGCTGATCGTGCGCGGATAGAAGCCCAGGATGCGGTACAAAGCAAAATAAGACTCCCTTTCCTTGGAGAAAAGGAGCCTTATTCTATGTAATATAGTAATTCTCTGAAACACTGATAGCTTCTTATTCGGCGTATTTCTTAACGATTATACATGCATTGTGTCCGCCGAAGCCGAATGTGTTCGACAGGGCGGCATTGACCGTACGTTTCTGAGCCTTGTTGAACGTGAAGTTCAGGTTGTAGTCGATCTCCTCGTCGTTGTCACCCTCGGTGTGGTTGATGGTCGGAGGAACAATGTCGTTCTTCACAGCCAATACGCTGGCAAGTGCTTCGACGGCTCCGGCAGCTCCAAGGAGGTGTCCGGTCATGGACTTGGTCGAACTGATGTTCAGCTTGTAGGCATGTTCGCCGAAGAGTGCCTTGATGGCTTTCACCTCAGAGATGTCGCCCACGGGGGTCGATGTGCCGTGTACGTTGATGTAGTCGATGTCTTCAGGTTTCATCTCTGCATCCTCGAGTGCGTTCATCATCACCAGCTTCGCGCCCAGTCCTTCGGGGTGGGATGCAGTCAGGTGGTGTGCGTCGGCACTCATGCCCACGCCGGCAACCTCGGCATAGATTTTGGCTCCGCGTGCCTTGGCATGTTCCAGTTCTTCGAGAATCAGACAGCCGGCACCTTCGCCCATCACGAATCCGTCACGGCTTGCGCTGAACGGACGGCTGGCACCCTGCGGGTCATCGTTGCGGGTCGAGAGGGCATGCATGGCATTGAAACCACCCACGCCGCACGGGAAGATGGCAGCTTCGGCACCACCGGAAACGATGACGTTCGCCTTGCCCAGACGGATCAGGTTGAAGGCGTCAGCCAGTGCGTTGGTCGAGGAGGCGCAAGCTGAAGAGGTCACGTAGTTGGGACCGTGGAATCCGTACATGATGGAGATCTGTCCGGCACAGATGTCGGCAATCATCTTCGGGATGAAGAAGGGGTTGTACTTGGGTCCCTGGTCTTTATGAAGTGCATAGTTTCCGGTCTCTTCCTCAAAGGTGTGCATGCCACCGATGCCGACACCGAAAATCACACCGATACGGTTCAAGTCTTCTTTCTCCACATCAAGCCCTGAGTCCGTCACGGCCTCCTTGGCGGCCACAATGGCATACTGGGTGTAAAGGTCCATCTTGCGTGCTTCCTTCCGGTCGATGAAATCGTTCGGGTTAAAGTTTTTCACTTCACACGCAAACTGGGTCTTGAAGAGTGATGCGTCGAAATGAGTAATAGGTCCTGCCCCACTCACTCCGTTCACCAGGTTCTCCCATGTTTCGGGAGCGGTGTTACCTACGGGAGTCAGTGCGCCAAGACCTGTTACTACTACTCTTTTTAATTCCATAAAATTACTTCGCGTTAGCTTCGATGTAAGAAACGGCGTCACCTACGGTAGTAATCTTTTCTGCTTGGTCATCAGGAATTGAGATACCGAATTCCTTTTCGAATTCCATGATCAATTCTACAGTGTCCAATGAATCGGCTCCAAGGTCGTTTGTGAAGCTAGCTTCGTTAGTTACTTCCGATTCTTCAACGCCCAATTTATCAACGATAATTGCTTTTACTCTTGATGCGATTTCAGACATAATTTTACGATTTAAATTAATACTTTGTTGTTATTTCCTTATTTTTGCGGTGCAAAGAAAGAAAGATTTATCATTATGAGCAAATAATTAACTGATTAATTGCACTTGCTTTGCACAAATTTCACGCATCTGTGCACTAAATTAGGATATATATGCAGAAAAACATTGCCATTTTTGCTTCGGGTTCGGGTACGAACGCCGAAAACATCATCCGCTACTTTCAGGGAAACAAGACCATAAGGGTCTCTCTTGTGGTGTCAAACAAACCCGATGCTTTCGTACTCCAGCGGGCGGAACGGCTGGGGGTACCGACGTGTATCCTGACGCGTGAGCAGTTTGCCCGGGGCGGAGAGGTCGTGGAGTTGTTGCGCGGACGGGGCATCGACTTCATCATGCTGGCAGGGTTCCTGTTGCGTGTACCCGACGAGTTGCTTCAGGCTTATCCGCAGCGGATTGTCAACATCCATCCCGCCTTGTTGCCGAAGTATGGAGGCAAGGGGATGTACGGCGACCGGGTACATCAGGCGGTGGTTGCTGCGGGCGAGCGCGAAAGCGGCATCACTATACATTATATAGATGAGCACTACGACGAGGGGACGACCCTCTTCCAGGCAACGTGTCCCGTGGAGCCGGACGATACCCCCGAGCAGGTGGCGCAGAAGGTACATGCCCTGGAGTATGAGCACTATCCGAAGGTCATCGAGCGCATCCTTCTCGGTCAGGAAGCGGACTGACGTTTTGCTGCCTTTCCTTCGTTTTTGCTTGACGGAGAGTCGTAAATAGCAGGTTTTCTCTAACCTGTTTTTTGCGACTCTCCGTCATTCTAGTATTCAATGGTTAATTGCGATTAACGTATGAAGCTAAAACAGTTCTTCTATTTTAGGTTTATAAACACTTCCAATCCGAAAAACTTACATTTTAACGCTCAAACAATATTGTTTCACTCGTCAAACACTTGTGTTTGGTTCCTCAAACAATATTGTTTCACGTCCCAAACAATATTGTTTCATCCGGGAAAGTTCAATCTTTGGAGCGTGAAGGTAAAATGTTTTGAATTTCATTCGCTGGAAGACGGAATGGGACTTCAATTTGTATTGTGATAAAAAGTGCCCTCCTCCGTTGTACAGGTAAGCGGAAGGAAACGGACGTGTGCTAAAATTCGTCCGGATGAAAGGAAAATCCCATTGATAGTATCAACATGTATTTCACGAATTGCCTGAGAATGCCTTCTTTTGCCACCGACTCGTCCCCCGGGCCGAAAGAAGCGATTCTGGAAGGCTTCCGCAGAACAAAATGTCAGAGCTGGAGGGGGATTGACAATATGTCACGAAGGGGGGAGGGGGTTCTGTCTTATCAGGCTTAGATGTCTCTATCTCCCAATGAAGATGGCACGGATGGGGTGGTTACGGCTCTTTCATTTAAGACTATAGTAAAGACATAGTATTTCTTACCTGGTTTATTGCGAATTGGATGAACTCTTTATTCTTGTATGTCAGAAAGTTATCTTCTATTAAAGTCCAAGTTTTTATTAATTTTAATATAGAACACGCAAAAGTTTGGTAAGGCTCATGACTACATCCCTCATAAGTTCAGCCATACCCTTTCTCTTGTCAGAGCGCTTTTTACGGAGCCCCTTTCCATATTGAGAACACTGAGTGGACAATTCTTTGTATGGTATCAAGATCGCGGACGGCTCCTGCCGACTTGCGTTTTACCTTGTCTTGCAGTAGATTAAAATCCGGTGTCCAGTGCATGCTTTTTATCGACCAGTGATTGCGCACCAACGAACCCAACGATGGAGTGCTTGTCGACAGACTGCTCACATATAACCGTTTTTCAGAGGTCTGTGCGCCGGATGACTTCTTGACCGTCTCGGATTCATATTCTATAATCGTCATATTGCCCCCCCCCATTTTTCTTTGTCGGTCATGATGTCAAGACCGTCAAAGACACGGTAAGCTCGAATTTCGATTCTGCTATGCCCGAGTTCCAGCTTTTCCGTGTGGGAATACATTGGAGTGTGTCTTTTGAGCCCGTCTTCCATGCCGTAACGCAGGGATGGCTGGTTCGCCTTTAGTTCTATGAGGAAGTCACCACCGTTTTTCTGATTCTGTCTATAATGTACTTTTGCATGACATGGCTTCGGCTCTGACTATATTTCCCGATATGTCGATTTTGTCGATAACCCTCGGTATGGCTTTAATTTCATTACTTTTCTCCCGTCAGGCTTCGGTTGTCAGTGTGATGCTGGTATTGTATGAATACGCAGACACGACATTAGGATTGCGTTCGTTGTCAAGCACGGTACCGCGCTCAAATTTGCCGCCCACGCAGATTATCTTTTCGCCTGCTTTGTGGATTTAATTTATTGTGTATTATTGGTAGGGTGATTGTGCGCTTCTGCGCCAATCAGAATATCTTGGTTAAGTGGCTTTTTTATAACTGTCTGATTGTTAACTATAAAATTGAAAAAGAATATATCCTTGATCAAATTTTTATATGTGTATTTTGTTGAGATTCAGGGATATAACGTATGTAGTACGGCACATTTTTACTGGCTGCAAATTCCAACAGATATGGTTGAAAATGAAGAAATAACCGTCATGCTAACCGTCCTTGTATCCGCTATAAAATAACAGTATTCTCGAAACTTACATGCTTTCTTAAACGAAAGAGCCGTGATGTGATAAGAGAAAAAGGAGTTCTTGTTTTGGAGGAAAGAATAAAGAATGTATCTTTGTAAAAAAATATCAAGAATGAAATATAGTGTTTTATCATATAAGTATTTTAGGAGTGGAGCTGCATGGATTTTCTTTATTTTAGGAATAGTCTTGTATTATATTGGTTATTTTCAAATGGATTCACAATCTGTATGGAAAGAGATTTTTATAAAAGGAGGCGATATTTTAATCATAGGAGTAATTCTTGGATATTTATCCAACGCCGCTCAATTCCTAGGAATCTTTAAGCAAGATTTGCAAGATATTATTTATGGAAAAGAGTTTATTAAACAGAGGAAAGACATTGCCCCTTTGTGGGAAACCATTTCAAAACAAATGTTTAAGAATAAATTTCCTGCTATACATAAAGAATTTTTAAAAGTTATAAAAAGTTATTTCCCTGAAAATGAAGTCAGTTTCTATAATGATTATGAGTCACATATAACTATTGAGTGGATTGATTCTAAACTTGGAGTTATACGTGTAATAGATTCTGTCTCTTTTGAACTAATTGCTGATAGTATAGATGAGTTTGAATATCCATTAAAAACGTGGACAAGAGTAAAAGAAGAAGGAACGTATGAAAATAAGATTATAGAATTGGTTGTAAATAATCAAACTCCTAGGATTGAAGACGTTGGCAAATATCATGAAAATGATGATATTTGTCATGAACAGAAAGTCAGATTAAAAGGCTCAACAAAATATGAAATACATTATGTAAGAGAAAAAACATACAATATTAATGAAGACTATTATATAGGTTTTAGGGCTAAATATATAGTAAACAAATTGCGAGTTTGTTTGGATTATCCAGACGATATTGATGCTATATTTACATGCCGTGGAACTCAGTTGGATTTTGAAGACGTTAAGAATTCGAAAAGAAGAATAGAAAAAAAGTATAAAAGTATCATTCTTCCAAGACAAGGTTATATATTTGCATTACGAAAAATAAAATGATATATCATGAAGGCTTTATTTAATGACACAGAAGGATAAAGTTTTGTACTTAAATCCACATTTGCGAGTTCATTATTTTTGTGTATAACTTTTTAATAGCCATTTCTTCTAAGGAGTGGCTATTTGCGTTTTTATTTATACAACAAACAGCAACTTGGTATAATAAGATAATAGTTGCATATAAATAAAAAATACCAATATGAAGAAAAGCAATAGATTTTTATCAAAAATGCTTAAACGTTTAAATAGGACTAATTTCTCTCAATACAAAGAAAGTTATTTTAAGCAGATTCCTTTATTGCAAAGTATGCCTTACGATATTCATGATATAGAACCAACAAGTAATAATTATGTATATAGGGCAGTCATGAATCAATCTAATGGGCATTTTAAGACTATTAGTCGGATTGCATTTAACCCATCGCCTAATTATATATCGAGAGCCAATTTAGTGAAACAACCTATAGCTTATTACGCTTGTAATTATGATGTTGCATTACTAGAGGCTTGCCATGATAAATTACGCCAATCCAAAGAAAGAGCATTTTTACTAACTGTTTCTAAATGGAAAATAAAAAAAAAGAATACCTATTCTTCTCATATGTAATTGTCCTAGAACTCAAAATGCTGGTACCGATTTACTTTATTATTATAATAAATGTCGCTCAAAAAGAAAAGAGATTTCATCAGCACAATATAGAACATGGTTTCTTAAGACAAGGTTTATAGCAGAACAGTTTGCTAAAGAGGCAATTACTAATATGGATTATTATATTACTGCGAATTTCTCAAAACAATTACTTGATAAGACAGAAATAAAAGGGATTATTTATCCAAGTGTACGATATTTATATAAAGGTTTTAACTATGCATTTTCACCTTCTTTATTTACAGAAGAAAGTTTTTATTTGGAGGAAGTCTCTGAATATCGTGTAATTTTCGACAAAAATGATGTGATAAAATATCCAAGCATTATATTAGAGTCTTCAACTCATAATTTTTGTAATGACAATATAATATGGGACTAAATAAAAAAAGAATTTTTAAAGGAAAAAGGTCCTAACAAAAGTATATTCATTAGGGACATTCAGTAAATAGTATAAAATTAGCCAACTAATTCATACATAAAGCATTGCGAATTAGTTGGCTTTTTGTATCTTTAGGCATTCCCCCGAACTTAAGGTTTGGCAGCCAAAACGGGGGAAATTCCCAAACTAAGATAGGGATTGTCGTATAACGACTGAAATTTTATAATAAACTGATTGACAATATAATAATAAACTTATATCTTAGCTAAAGATAAAAAGATACCTCCAATCGCCCTGGAAAAGCCGAATTTGGAGGTATCACAAAAACAAATTTGCATGGCTAAGGTACAAAATTTCTCTGAAATATCCCCCAATCTTCCGTTTACAGAGTTTGATTTTTATAATTTGTACAGACAGACTTTCGATCAAAGCGAACTTGGAAGAATCAAGCATAAGCTTCCCTTGCATGAAATGGCGGAAAACTTTGGCTTGACAAGCAAGGTCATGAGACCCAGAGCTGGACGCAGGGCGTATTTCACGCCTGAGGGAAAGGTTGCCCTGATGTTTCTGAAGATGTACACGGGACTGAGCAGCCCGAAGCTGACGGAACAGCTGAACGGGAACATTCACTACCAACTCTTCTGCGATTTGAGGATAGATCCGCTACATCCCCTGACAAACTATAAGTTGCTGGATGATGTTATGGCAGAACTGTCGCACAAGCTGAAGCTCCAACAGCAGCAGGGTATTCTGGCGAGTGCCTGGAAGCCATACCTGAAGGAGCCTGATGTGATGTACACGGATGCAACCTGCTACGAGAGTGAGATGCGCTACCCGACGGATGCGAAGCTGCTGTGGGAGGGGATAGAGAAGGCGTATGGAATCATGTGCATGCTGAGTGAAAAGATGAACCTGCATCGACCGAGAACGAAGTATCTGGATGTAGAAAAGGCAAATCTTGCATACAGGAAGCAGCGCAGGCATACGAATGTCCAGACCCGGAAGATAACCAGGCGCCTGCTTAACCTTTTGGGAAAGGTACTGACGGAAATACGCAAGATGGAGAGGAAGAATATAAAAATGAAAGATCTGCTGACAATCAGGCAGAAGAGTGATATGGGAATCATCACAAGGATGTATCGCCAGCAGAAGAACCATTTCGACAGGAATGAACCTCGTGAAAGTATGAAAAACAGGATAGTGAGTATCAGTAAACCCTATGTGAGACCGATCGTGCGTGGCAAGGAACTGAAGATAGTAGAGTTCGGAGCGAAATGCAACAACATCCTGGTAGACGGACTCTCCTTTATTGAGAAACTGTCGTTCAACGCCTTCAATGAGGGAACCAGGTTGCCGCACTGCCTGAAGATGCACCACAGGCTCTTCGGAGTAGATGCGAAGAAAGTTGGAGGTGATGCAGGATATGCAAACAATACCAATCGGGAGTACTGCCGGGAAAGAGGAATACAGACCTCGTTTGTGAAGAGAGGTCGTCCGACTCCTGTGAAGAAAGAGAATGATATCATCCGTAAAGAATTGGCTAGGGTGAGGGCGACAAAGATGGAGGGTTCGTTCGGAACGCAGAAGGAACACTATAGCTTGAAACGAATTAAGGCAAGGACGAGATTGACCGAAATCCTGCACATATTCTTCGGCATCCACACGGTGAATGTAGTCCAGCTTGTTCGGCGAGAAGCCTCCGGAATTGTCCAGGCTGCTTAATATTCGAGGTGAGTGAGAAACATCCTTTTACAGGAGTATTGTCTCCAGTTGTGGCGGAAAAAATGAAAAAATCGGCCCCAAATGAAGCCGATGATATTGAAAATAATGAGTTCAAACGGAAGAATACAGGGACTGTCTGCCGAATTACTCATAATGATGGAATTAAACGACAGTCCATATTCTACTTTGTACCGAAAAGGGAGATACATTGGTAAAATATGCCACGGCCGGATTAGACCCGAATATCTTCGTACAAAAGTACATGATTGAGCTTCCAAGCGAGGAAGAAATAAAAAGTTTTATTGTTTTTTTTCGAGTCATTAAAATTTATATTAATTTCGCAAAATCAACTTGAATAACTTAAAAAATAAGTTTGATAGATTATGGCACTCTTTTATCCTACCATGGAAAAAATTAAACAATTTAAAGTTCAGCCTACAGATGGTGAATGGGCTTTACTTGACTTTCTTGAGAAGGTACTTGATGATTCTTTTGAAGTGTATTTCACTCCTTTCCTCAATGGAGATCGCCCAGACGTACTCATTATGAGAAAAGGCTATGGAGTTATGGTGATAGAGGTTAAAGACTGGAATTTGGATAATTTTAAACTTAACGAAAAGAAAAAATGGGTTTATATTCCCAATAATTCTGTTGTTAAATCTCCTATAGATCAAGTCCTAAAATATAAGAATAATCTGTTTGATTTACATGTTCCAGACCTTCTTCAAGTTAAGATTAAGGATTTTCGCAATTTTAATATTGTATCTTGTGCTGTATATTTTCATTGTGCAAGTCAATTTTCTATAAAAGAAATGCTAATCACTCCATTTAAAGAAGATAAAAAATATCAGACATTTTTAAAGTATAATATTGACTTCCTTGGTTTTGACTCATTAGATAAAGATAATTTTTACTTGTTGTTACGTAAAAGGTTTCTAATTGCTGAGCAGTCATCATGTTTTTTTACTGATACTATTTATAATAATTTTAAAAGAATATTATCACCGGCTATTCACCTTCAATCTCAAGGCGAAGCATATTCTTATTCAGAGAAACAGATAGACATCATTTACTCTAAAACGTTAGAACAAAGAGTCAGTGGCGTTTTTGGTTCAGGCAAAACAACCGTCCTTGCTGCTCGGGCCGTACAGGCTTACAAAAGAGCATTGGCTCGAAATAATAATCCCCGTATTCTTATACTAACATTTAATATTACTCTTAAAAACTTTATTCATGACAAAATGAATAAAGTTCATGAAACATTCCCCATTGAGAGCTTTGTTATTATTAACTATCATCAGTTTATAAATGCAGAATTGAACAATTTAAATATAGAGTTCGACATTCCTGAAGGAACAGTTGATATTTCAAAATATCTTGAGACTAACTATTACGGAAATATTAAGCTATTTGAAGATCACAAATCTGAAATTGTAAAATATGATGCAGTCTTGATTGACGAAATCCAAGACTATCATCGTGCATGGATGGATATTATAAAGAATTATTTTCGTGACCCAAATGGCGATTATGTCTTATTTGGAGATGTAAAGCAGAATATTTATGGTCAGGCAACAATAAATAAAGATGTTGTTACAAATGTAAAAGGTGTAAATAAATTAAAGTACTGTTTTCGCTCAGGTTTTAAAGTCTGCGATTTAGCTCAGTCTTTTCAACGTAATATTTTTGCAGACAAGTATGATATTGACGATTTTTCTGAAAATGGTAAATATAGATTCTTTGGTCAAGAAGAGGAGAAGGAAGGTTATATTAATTATATGTATTTACAGAACGCTAACCCAATACCTGCCTTATATAATATAATTCGAGGCAATATTTTAAACAAAAATAAAAAAATATCTCCTAATGATATCACGATTCTAGGATATACAACTAACCTTTTACGTTTCTTCGATTTATACTATCGCTATTCTAGCAGAGAAAGGACAAATTCAATGCTCGAAACAGTTGAAATAATGTATATGATTCATTTGAATTATATTGGAAAGAACAACGATAATAATCCTAATTCAAATTGGTTTAATAATATCACTAAACACCTTAAAAAGAAACTGTTCCCTAATAGAAAGCAACTGTTTGATAACGATATTATAATACTTCGACAACATATTGCCACACTATTTTCAGTATTTGATTTGTATGAAAATTATAAAAACTCATTTAAGTCAAGACTTGATGAAGAATGTAAAAGATGTAGTATTACATTTAATGCTTTCATTGCATTCAGAGAATACTATAAAAAAGATCTTGAAAAATTCATTAATGATGTATACTCTGACAACTATAAAAATATTAGAGATAATAAAAAACTTCATTTCTGGATGAATAGCGGTACAATAAAAATCTCTACTATAAACTCCTTTAAAGGATGGGAAAGTGAAGTTGTTTTTTTAATAATAGAACCCAAATATGAAACTTCAACTTTATTTAATATGTCGTTTGATGAGTTGCTATATACGGGGCTTACAAGATGTAAACGTAACCTTGTAATAATAAATTTTGGTAATGAAGAGTATGATTTAAAAATGCGTCCATTAATAGACCAAATTAAGTAGTCGTCCCATAAAAACAGTTTTATCTATTGGTATTCAGTAATTTAATCTATAAAAGCTTTTGATAAATCTGCAAGTTTTCTTATCTTTACATTAATAAACTTGCAAGATATAGAAAGGCAATCCAACAGAATAGCAAACTCTTCTTGTTAACTTTGCATGGGTTGATAAGAAGAGTTTGTTACTTAATGAATCTACAGTGGGACATTCAGTAAATAGTATAAAATTAGCCAACTAATTAATACATAAAGTATTGCGAATTAGTTGGCTTTTTTGTATCTTTAGGCATTCCCCCGAATTTAAGGTTTGGCAGCCAAAACGGGGGAAATTCCTCAACTAAGATATGGCTAAGATACAAAATATTTCAGAAATTCACCCAAATATGATGCGTCCTGTTTCCAAAGTCCTATCACGGATGTTCTCATAATACCGCCGTTTGCTGCACTTTTCTTACCAGATAACTTCCAGACGATTTCTGCCGCTTTCGTTGGATTATTTGTATAATCAGAAGTGGCTAATACATTATATGTATGTCGCCCAATTCCCATAGGAGAACCCTTAAACCATTTCTTAAAATTCTGAGCAATGGAATTTAAACAAATATTCTTATCTGCAATTATTGCATTGGCGATGCATAACATCATATCTGTATCATCTGTCCAGTCTCCTTGTTCCCATCTTTTACGATGTCTGTCTTGGATAATTTGACTATATAATGTTAATCTTTGCGGGTAGTATTTTAAAACTTCTTTGTGTGACATAAATTCTGTGCCAAGTCCCAAAGCGTCTCCAATTGCTTGGCCAAAAATCACCCCACGAATTTTATTATATAATTCAAATGGTATGTTTTCACTGCAGTTATCCATATTTGTTTTTTATATCATTAGTACAAACGTTCGAATGAATTATGTAACTAAGCTGTTACGACTATGTTCCCAGAGGTTAAAGATACGTAGATATATTGTAGGGCGGATGATTTTTGCAAGGAATCTGCTAAGAAATGGGAAGAATCCGGTAGGCCGACGGCTCACGTCGGTAGGCATAGTTGCCGCGAAGCGACTCGAAGCTCTCGGGGGAGGCTTTCAGCCGACGACTGTCGTCGAGCGGATTGTAGATGCGGAGCAGGGCTTCGGCACGGGAAGTGGCACGGATGAGCGGTTCGGAAGGTGCCGGCGGCTCGATGTGAAACTCTTCCGGCAGCCCGAAGAAACGGCAGAATGCCTGGAGAGACATGCGGGTGGCGTTCGCCTTGCCGTCCGCTGAATAGCCGGCAATGTGGGGCGTGCCGATGAAGACCTGCTGCAACAGGCGGCGGTCAATGTCCGGCTCGTGCTCCCACACGTCGATGACGGCGTCGGCAACACGTCCATCGGTCAAGGCGGACAGCAGGGCGGCATTGTCGACCACCTCTCCGCGTGACGTATTAATAAGGTAAAGCGGACGGGAGAGCGAGCGGAAGAATGCCTCGTCCGCCAGATGCCACGTCGGGTGAGCACCCTCGCGGGTGAGCGGCGTGTGGAAGGTGATGAGGTCTGAACGGCTGACGAGTTCCTCCAGCGAGGTGAAGCCTTCCGGTCCCTCGGCTTCGGCACGTGGAGGGGCGCAACAGAGCACCGTCATGCCCAGCCGACGACCGACGTCCGCCACACGGCTGCCGACATGACCCACGCCGACGACACCGAGGCAGGAACCCCGGAGGGAAAAGCCCCGTTCACGTTCCAGCAGCAGGAGGGCTGCCTCGACATACTGTTCCACACCGCCCGCGTTGCAACCCGGGGCATTGGTCCACGTGATGCCCGACGCACGGCAGAAGTCCGTGTCGATGTGGTCAAAACCGATGGTCGCCGTGGCAATGAATCGCACCCGGCTGCCTGCGAGCAACGCACGGTCACAGCGTGTACGGGTACGGACGAACAGGGCGTCGGCGTCCCTCACCAGCTCCGGGGTGAAGTCGCGCCCCTCGGCATAAACCACCTCATCGGCAAGTCGCTCGATGACACCCTGCAGGTAGGGTATTTTCTTATCAACGATTACTTTCATGGAAAATTGTCATTAGTCGGTGCAAAGTTAGCCGCTTTCTTGCACTTTTGAATATCGTTCGTATTGTCAGTTCGGCAAGAATGCCTATTTTTGTCGATTGTAACACCATAAGCATAGAACGGTTATGACATTCACAGAACTTTGCAACCCGATATTTGTGCAATCCATCGATGATTACCACAAAACCGACAATGTGGATACGCCTATCAACAACCCTTATGCGTTGAAGACGATCGAGTACTATCTCTATCTCAAAAACTGGATAGACACTGTCCAATGGCACTTCGAGGACATCATCCGCGACCCGAATATCGACCCGGCAGCCGCCTTGGTGCTGAAGCGCCGCATCGACAAGAGCAACCAGGACCGCACGGACCTCGTGGAGCTGATCGACAGCTATTTCCTGGACAAATACAAGGATGTGAAGCCGCTGCCGGATGCCACCATCAACACCGAAAGTCCGGCGTGGGCAATCGACCGCCTGTCGATTCTCGCGCTGAAGATATACCACATGCGTCAGGAGACGGAACGCACCGACGTGTCTGCCGAGCACCACGAGCAGTGCGCTCGCAAGCTGGCAGTCCTCCTGGAACAGCAGAAGGACCTGTCGACAGCCATCGACCAGCTGATTGCCGACATCGAGGCGGGTCGCAAGTACATGAAAGTCTACAAGCAGATGAAGATGTACAATGACCCCGAACTCAACCCGGTGCTCTACGGCAAGAAGTGAGCCTTCGCCCCATCGTACACAGACCAATCATCCCATAACACCCGACTAAACGTGAAACATCTGCTCGTCATACGCTTCTCGGCGCTGGGCGATGTGGCAATGACCATCCCGGTCATCCACGCCTGCGCCTGTCAACATCCGGAGCTGCGCATAACTGTGCTGAGCCGGGAGTTCGTGCGTCCGCTGTTTGAGCGGATGCCTGCGAATGTCAGTTTCGTCGGGGCTGACCTGAAGGGACGGCATAAGGGCATCGGCGGACTGAACCGCCTCTTTGCCGAGCTGCGTCCGCTGGGCATCGATGCCGTGGCGGACCTGCACGACGTGCTCCGCAGCAAGTACCTGCGGATGCGCTTCCGCCTGGCGGGTATACGGACCGCTCACATCGACAAGGGAAGGCGCGAGAAGAAGGCGCTGACCGACGCGGTGGAGAAGAAGCTCGTCCCGCTGAAGTCGTCCTTCGAACGGTATGCCGACGTGCTGCGCCGATTGGGGCTGGACGTGACACCCCGCTTCTCCTCCCTCTTCGGCGATGCCGGGGGCGACCTGCGCACGGTCGTCGGCGTGACGGGAGAGAAGGGGACGGACACCTGGGTGGGCATCGCTCCGTTTGCCGCCCACCGCGGGAAGGTCTATCCGCTGGAACAGATGGAGAAGGTGGTGGCTGCACTTGCCGCTGCCGGATGCCGTGTGTTCCTCTTCGGAGCAGGCGCGTCGGAACGTGCGCTGCTCGAACAGTGGGAGCAACGCCATGAGGGCGTCCGTTCGTTGGCAGGAAAGCTGCGGATGGACAGTGAGCTGGTGGTGATGAGCCACCTCGACGTCATGGTGTCGATGGACTCGGCGAACATGCACCTGGCATCGCTCGTGGGCACTCCGGTGCTCTCGGTGTGGGGCGCGACACACCCGTACGCCGGCTTCATGGGCTGGGGACAGACGGAAGACCGCGCCGTACAGCTCGACCTGAACTGCCGTCCCTGCTCCATCTACGGGAACCGTCCCTGCCTGCGCGACGACTATGCGTGCCTGACGCTGCTTCGTCCCGAAACCCTTGTAGAACGAATCAAGCAACTAATCGAATCAAAGAAAGACTGACATGAAACTTATCGTCCATCCCGACTACCGCCGCTACAGCGACTTCATCCGGCAACTGCCTGCCACTTTCGACCAGAGTGGCGAACTGTTGTATCAGGGACGTAACGTCGTCAAACGCTACCGGGTGGACGGACAGTCGCTCGTCGTCAAGAAATACAAGCACCCCAACTTCTTCCAGCGCATCATCTACACCTACTTCAAGAGCACGAAGACCGAGCGTGCCTATAAGTTTGCCGCCCTGCTGCGCGATAAGGGCATCGAGTCGCCCCACGAGGTGGCGTACATCGAGACCAGGCGCCACGGGCTCTTCACCACCGGCTTCTTCGTGTCGCTCAACTGCGACTATCCGCCGACGAGCATCCTCCTCTCGGTGCCGCACTTCGACCATCCGCTGGCCGACGCACTGGCAGGATTCCTCGTGGAGCTGCACGAGAAGGGTGTCCTGCACGGCGACCTCAACCTGACCAACATCCTCTATCATGCCGATGACGACGGACGTTACCGCTTCGCGCTCATCGACACCAACCGCTCCATCTTCAAGCGGCCCACCCCCGACGAATGTCTGGACAACCTGAAACGACTCACCCACAAGCGCGAGGTGCTCGTCTACATCATCTCCCTCTACGCCCGTCGCCGCGGTTGGGATGCCGACGAGTGCGTCCACAAGGTCATCCGCCAGCTGGAACGCTTCGAGGAGCACCGGCGCATCAAACGCCGCTTCCAGGATTTTTTCGGCATCCGCCACGCCTGACCACTTAAACGCCACGCCTATGAAACTCGTCTATTACCTGGTATTCGCTCTCTGGTACGCCCTCTCGTTGCTGCCGTTGCGGGTACTCTACCTCCTGTCGGACCTGCTCTACTTCCCCCTGTACCATGTGGTGCGCTACCGGCGCGGCGTGGTGCGGAAGAACCTCACCGCATCGTTCCCCGAGAAGAGCACCGCGGAGATTGTCCGCATCGAGAAGCAGTTCTACGCTTTCTTCTGCGACTATGTGGTGGAGGCGCTCAAGCAGTTCTCCATGTCGGAGGAGCAGATGCGCCGTCGCATGACGTTCAGCGGAACCGAAGACATTATCCGCGACATGGAGCGCGAGGGGAAGTCGTTCACGTTCATCTACCTGGGACACTACTGCAACTGGGAGTGGATTGCCTCGATGCCCTACTGGTTCCCCGGTGACATCTCTTGCGGACAAATCTACCACCCGCTCTACAACAAAGCTTTCGACCAACTGTTCCTCAAGCTCCGCAGCCAGTACGGTGCACGCTGCATCGCCATGAAGGAGACCCTGCGCCGCATCATCGAGATGCGCCGTCAAGGAGGGAAGCACGTCATCGGTTTCATCTCCGACCAGTCGCCCAAGTGGAACAGTATCCACCACTTTACCCCCTTCCTTCATCAGGACACACCCGTATTCATCGGGACGGAGAAGATAGGGCGTCAGATGGACGCGCTCATCTACTTCGCCGACGTCACCCGTCCCCGTCGGGGGCACTACCACTGCCACCTCTACCGCATGGTCGACGACATCGGCCAGGTCAAGGAATACGAGGTGACCGACCTCTACATGCAACACCTCGAACAGATGATATGCCGCGCCCCCCAATACTGGCTGTG
>ULUY01062147.1_pt1 | contig 23131 bp, 20 predicted proteins | sample 1959031 | NCBI WGS metagenome assembly ULUY01 (sample SAMEA4835774, study PRJEB28245) | human gut metagenome | biome: gut microbiome; material: fecal sample | place: Denmark | collected 2008
CTATCCTACCCTTCGCGGGTCGTCATCTCCATATCCTTCACCTTCTTCAGTAAGTCGGAAGCAAAGATGAAGTCATTCAGGCGACGGTTGCTCGAAGTGAAGATTTCCTCCTTCGTGCCCTGCCACTCCTGGCGGCCTTCGTAGATGAAAAGGATGCTGTCGCCGATGCCCAACACGGAATTCATGTCGTGCGTGTTGATGATGGTGGTCATATTATATTCGGTCGTGATGCTGTGAATCAGCTCGTCGATGACCAGCGAAGTCTTCGGGTCAAGACCGGAGTTCGGTTCGTCGCAGAAGAGGTACTGAGGCTGCAAGGCGATGGCACGTGCGATGGCTACGCGCTTCTGCATACCGCCACTGATCTCTCCCGGGTATTTCTGTTGCGCCTCACCCAGGTTGACACGGTCCAGACAGAAACGGGCACGCTTCAGACGGTCACGGTAGGTGTCTGTGGAAAACATGTCGAGCGGGAACATCACGTTCTCCAGCACCGTCATCGAGTCGAAGAGGGCGGCACTCTGGAAAATCATGCCCATCTCACGACGCAAGGCAATCTTTTCCTTTTTATTCATGTTCAGGAAGTTCCGTCCGTCATACAGAATCTCGCCCTGCTCCGGGGTCAGCAGCCCGACGATGGACTTCATCAGGACCGTCTTGCCCGAACCACTCTGCCCGATGATGAGGTTGGTCTTCCCGTTTTCAAACACCGTACTGATGTCCTCCAGCACCGTGCGCCCTTCAAAGGACTTGCATACAGATTTGAGTTCAATCATTTCGTCAACAGTTGGGTTAGGAACAAATCGGAGAAGAGAATCAGGATGCTGCTGCACACCACCGCGTCGGTGCTCGCCTTGCCGACGGCTATCGAACCGCCCTCGACCGTATAGCCGAAAAAGGACGAAACGCTGGCTATGATGAAAGCGAAGAAAAACGACTTGATGATGCCGCACCACACGAACCACTCCGTGAATGAATATTGCAAACCGTAAGTCAGGTCTTCCGCGTTGATGATGCCACCGAACCATGCCGTAGCATACGCTCCCAGGATACCCGCAAAGATGCTGATGCTCACCAGCACGGGGATGAAGCTCACCAGGGCGGCAATCTTGGGCATGATGAGGAAGTTGGCGGAATTGACCCCCATGATTTCAAGGGCGTCTATCTGTTGGGTGACGCGCATCGTGCCCAGCTCGGAGGCGATGTTCGAACCGACTTTTCCTGCCAGGATGAGACACATGATGGACGACGAAAATTCGAGCAACATGATTTCACGGGTGACAAAGCCGGTGGTGAACCGGGGCATCCACGCGCTCTGGATATTCAGTTTGATCTGGATGCAGATGACTGCTCCGATGAAGAACGAAATGAGCAGGACAATGCCTATCGAGTTGACACCCAGCTGTTCCAGTTCCTTGGCATACTGCTTGAAAAACATACGCCAACGCTCCGGACGGCCGAAGGTGCGCCCCATCAGAATCATGTAACTGCCCAGTTGTTGAAGTGCTTTAAACATTACTCTTGTGCTATTTTCTGCAAAAATAATAGAAAACCTCCGATAGCGCCTTAGTTTCCCCTTCTTGATAACCTTTTTTAAAACCAAAAGTTGTATTTTTGCGCCAAATTCATTGAACTATGGCGCACGATTCAGAGACTCTTGAAATGCACATTCCGGAAGACGGACGGATGGTCCTCCGCACGGAAGGACTGGTGAAGAAGTATGGCAAACGTACGGTGGTCAACCATGTTTCCATCAACGTGAAACAAGGAGAGATTGTCGGTCTGCTCGGACCGAACGGTGCCGGGAAAACCACCTCGTTCTACATGACCACCGGTCTGATCGTGCCCAACGAAGGCCATATCTTCCTCAACGACCTCGACATCACCAAATACCCTGTCTACAAGCGGGCGCAGAACGGTATCGGCTACCTGGCACAGGAGGCGTCGGTCTTCCGCAAGATGAGCGTCGAGGACAACATCGCGTCCGTGCTGGAGATGACCAACAAACCCCGCGAATACCAGCGCGAGAAGCTCGAAAGCCTGCTGACGGAGTTCCGCCTGCAAAAGGTGCGCAAGAATCTGGGAGACCAGCTCTCGGGTGGTGAACGCCGACGGACGGAGATTGCCCGCTGCCTCGCCATCGACCCCAAGTTCATCATGCTCGACGAACCGTTTGCCGGTGTAGACCCCATCGCCGTGGAAGACATCCAGCACATCGTCTGGCGTCTGAAGGACAAGAACATCGGTATCCTCATCACCGACCACAACGTACAGGAGACACTCTGCATCACCGACCGTGCCTACCTCTTGTTTGAAGGAAAAATCCTCTTCCAGGGGACGCCCGAGGAACTGGCAGCCAACCAGGTGGTGCGCGAGAAATACCTCAGCCAGAGCTTCGTGCTCCGCCGCAAGGATTTCCAGCTCCGGGAAGACAACTGAACCACATCACGACACAGGAGGAAGTTCCTCACAGAAAGGAAGCTCCATCAGCCCCATTTTGCATACGGAGGCGCAGAGAATCCCAAGCTCTGCGCCTCTGCCTTTTTTGTACCGACGCCGACAGCCTCAGCAGAAGGCAGGCAACTTCCGCCTGAAGACTGCCCTGCCCTACCGAAGGGAATGTCCCGGACAGCGAGAATCAGAAAGAAACCAAAATCACCCGTCCGCTTGACAAAAACGGCTTAAACATCCCCTTCAGCTAACTCACACTTTGCAAAAGTCGGGCAAACCAGCAAGCAAACGCTAACGAATGCAAACAAAACCGCCCGAAAAAGCCTTCGATTTTAGAAAACTATACACTTCGATTCCGGAATATGAACAAAACGTGCCCGGAACAATATTGTTTCGTGAGCCAAACAATATTGTTTGACGCGTCAAACACATTAGTTTCATACGCCAAACACTATTGTTTCGCCCGCGGAAGTCAAATCTTTGGAAAATGGAAGTAAAAAGAAGTGAGTTTCGTTCTCTGGAAGAAGGCCGGCGTCAACAAATCGGAAGGTAATAAAAGGAGGGGTAAAACAGCGTTATGAACAGTCAAAGGATACAGTTGCCCCATTCCCGCCGTCTTCATGCAACCGGAATAAGCCATTTTCCGTCAATGTGTATTTTGCGAATCGCCCGAGAAGGGCCTCGGAATCCACGGAACTGTATTTTGGTGCGAGGAAAGGCACTGTCGGGCGCTTCATTTGACATTTTGACACTTCGGCATCCGGAGGGAGAGCCAGCCGGTGTCCGTACGGATGCCAGGCGGAAGGTGGACGCACTGCGCCCCGACCCACAGGCACCCAATATGTTAATTATTGGAGGAAAGGCGAAAAAAGTGGTTGCATTTATTGCCAATTCAAATAATATGCGTTCCTTTGCTGCGTAATGGTGTAACATCAAAGTTACGAGATTTTTATTACATGGTTTTTACTCTTCGCCCGTCATTCTGACGCATAGGTAAACTCTCTGTCATTCTAATCCTTTAATTTTATTGCATACCATTGAGAGTCCGTCCGGTCATTGCCGGTCAGTGAACGGATGAGCTCTGAGAGTTTTACTATTTATTTTATTTACCATTTTATTTTCATTATGAACATTTATGTAGGTAACCTGAACTATCGGGTTAAGGAGAATGAGTTGAAACAGGCTTTGTCGGAGTTTGGTACAGTGGATTCCGTGAAAATCGTGACCGACCGCGAAACCGGACGTTCCAAAGGTTTTGCTTTCGTTGAGATGCCCAACGATGAAGAGGCTTCCAAAGTGATTGCCCAGCTGAACGGTGCTGAGTATGCAGGCCGTCAGGTGGTCATCCGCGAGGCGACTCCGCGTGCTCCCCGCGAACCGCGTGAACCGCGCAGACGTGAATAAACCCGACTTACGCCGGTTCCCATAACCGGCTCCATGGAGTGACAAACAACAGAAGACGGGTCGGCATCCGACAGGAGAACCGCCCCACCCTTCATGCCATAACAGCGGCAGGACAGATTCCCCGGCGGAAGGGGGTTCTGTGCCTGCCGCTTTGTTTTCAGGCATCCGTCTTCCGCTGTCCTGAAAAAAGCGGAACTGCAATTTAATCCATTCTCTTTTTGGGGATTTAAAAGAATAACGCTAATTTTGCGCACTCTTATGATTAATAATGAGGTAAAGTCGCAATAAAAATAGTAATCATTAAAAATAAATTGTCAGAATGAACGTTTCATTAGAGAACATTGACAAGGTAAGCGCACTGCTTACGGTAAAATTGGAAAAAGAAGACTACGAGGCACGAGTTGAGAAGGCCCTGAAAGACTTCCGCAAAAAGGCAAACATGCCGGGTTTCCGTCCGGGTATGGTTCCGATGGGCTTGATCAAGAAGCAGTATGGAACTGCCATCAAGGCTGAGGAAGTGAACAAAGTGCTTCAGGAAAAGGTTTATGAATATCTGAAAGATAACAAGGTGAACATGTTGGGCGAGCCCCTTCCCAATGAAGAGAAGCAACCCGCCATCGACTTTGCAAAGGACGAGGCTTTCGAATTTGTATTCGACATTGCCTTGGCTCCGGAGTTCGACGTCGTGCTTGACACCAACGATGAAATCGACTACTATACCATCGACGTAAACGACGAGCTGGTTGAGCGTCAGGTGAAAATGTACGCACAGCGTGGCGGAAACTACGAGAGCGTACAGGAGTACACCGAAGGCGACATGCTGAAAGGTCTGATTGCCGAGCTCGACGAGAACAACAACGTGAAGGAAGGCGGCATCCAGGTTGAGAACGCCGTGATGATGCCTACCTATATGAAGAACGACGAGCAGAAGGCTATCTTTGCCAACGCCAAGACCAACGAGGTACTGGTGTTCAACCCGTCGGTTGCCTTTGACGGCAACGAGGCTGAAATCGCTTCCTTGCTGAAGATTGAGAAGGATGCCGTTGCCAACGTGAAGGGCAACTTCAGCTTCCAGGTAGAAGAAATCACCCACTTCGTTCCGGGCGAACTCAACCAGGAGTTGTTCGACAACATCTTCGGCGAAGGTGTCGTGAAGAGCGAAGAGGAGTTCCGCGGCAAAATCAAGAGCGAACTGGAAGAGCAGTTTGTCAACGACAGCAACTACAAGTTCCTCATCGACACCCGCGAATACCTGATGAAGAAAATCGGCAAGCTGGAATTCCCGGATGCCATCCTGAAGCGCATCATGCTGCTCAACAACCAGGAGAAGGGCGAAGCTTTCGTAGCCGAGAACTACGACCGCAGCATCGAAGAGCTGACCTGGCACCTCATCAAGGAGAAACTGGTTGCTGCCAACGAAATCAAGGTCGACAACAACGACATCATGGACATGGCGAAGGAGGTTACCCGCATCCAGTTCGCACAGTACGGCATGCTGAACGTGCCCGATGACATGCTGGACAACTACGCCAAGGAAATGCTCAAGAGAAAGGACAGCGTCGAGCAGCTGGTTAACCGCAGCGTAGAGTCGAAGCTGGCTAAGGCTCTGAAAGATAAAGTGAAACTGAACAACAAGACTGTCTCTGTAGAAGACTTCAACAAGATGTTCGAATAAGCAGCTTGTTTTGCTAAATCTTCCTAAAAGGGAGGCTTTTGGTACGAGTTATATTGTACATTTGTGCGCAATATCGGAGAGCCAGAAGCCTCTCTTTTTTGACCCTTACCGAGCGGTTGCCGCGCTGCATGCCCGGCACTCCTTAAGGGCCTGACCCTAACTAATTAAGCAATGAATATGACAGACGATTTTAGAAAGTACGCCACCAAACATTTGGGAATGAACAGTATGGTACTCGACGACGTCATCAAGTCGCAGGGTTATCTCAATCCGTACATCCTCGAGGAACGTCAGCTCAACGTGACCCAGCTCGACGTGTTCTCCCGCCTGATGATGGACCGCATCATCTTCCTGGGCACTCCCATCGACGACTATACCGCCAACACCTTGCAGGCACAGTTGCTCTATCTCGACTCCGTCGACCCGGGCAAGGACATCTCCATCTACATCAACTCTCCCGGCGGTTCGGTCTACGCCGGTCTGGGCATCTATGACACCATGCAGTTCATCTCCAGCGACGTAGCCACCATCTGTACCGGCATGGCAGCCTCCATGGCAGCCGTTCTGCTGGTAGCCGGAAAAGAGGGCAAACGTTCCGCGCTGACCCACTCGCGCGTGATGATACACCAGCCGATGGGCGGTGCGCAGGGACAAGCGTCGGATATCGAGATCACGGCCCGCGAAATCCAGAAGTTGAAAAAGGAACTCTACAGCATCATCGCCGACCACTCTCACACCGAGTTCGACAAAGTGTGGGCAGACTCTGACCGCGACTACTGGATGACAGCCCAGGAAGCCAAAGACTACGGCATGATCGACGAGGTCCTGGCACGCAAGAAGTGACCCCGTAACTCAAGGACTCAAAAACTAAAAACCTAACAAGACATTGGATTCAAAGAATAAATCAAAGAGACATTGTAGCTTCTGCGGACGTCCGGAGAGCGAAGTCGGCTTTCTCATCACCGGACTGGAGGGCTGCATCTGCAACGACTGTGCAGAGCAGGCCCACGAAATCACCCAGGAGGCAATGGGCGAGGTGATGAAAGGACGGCTCTCCCGTCTGAACCTGAACGACCTGCCCAAGCCCAAAGAAATCAAGGAATTCCTCGACCAGTATGTCATCGGGCAGGACGATGCCAAGCGCTACCTGTCGGTGTCGGTCTACAACCATTATAAACGTCTGCTTCAGAAAGACGAAGGCGACGATGTGGAAATCGAGAAGTCGAACATCATCATGGTGGGCAGCACCGGTACGGGCAAGACACTGCTCGCCCGCACCATAGCCAAACTGCTCCATGTCCCCTTCACCATCGTCGACGCCACCGTGCTGACCGAAGCCGGATACGTGGGCGAGGACATCGAGAGCATCCTCACCCGTCTGCTTCAGGTTGCCGACTACAATGTGGCAGAAGCTGAAAGAGGTATCGTGTTCATCGACGAAATCGACAAGATTGCACGCAAGGGCGACAACCCCTCCATCACCCGCGATGTCAGCGGGGAAGGTGTGCAGCAAGGCCTGCTCAAGCTGTTGGAAGGTTCGGTCGTCAATGTTCCGCCTCAGGGCGGACGCAAGCACCCTGACCAGAAGATGATTCCAGTGAACACGAAGAACATCCTGTTCATCTGCGGCGGCGCGTTCGACGGCATCGAGAAGAAGATTGCCCAACGTCTGAACACCCACGTGGTCGGTTATGGGGCAGTCCAGAACACGATGCACATCGACAAGGAGAACATGATCCAATACATTGCCCCGCAGGACCTGAAGGCCTTCGGACTCATCCCCGAAATCATCGGACGTCTGCCGATTCTGACCTACCTGAATCCGCTGGACCGTACCGCCCTGCGAAGCATCCTGACGGAACCGAAAAATTCGGTCATCAAGCAATACATCAAACTCTTCGCCATGGACGGTGTGGAGCTGTCCTTCGAGCCGGAAGTGTTTGAGTTCATTGTCGACAAGGCCATCGAGTACAAACTCGGCGCCCGCGGACTGCGTTCCATCGTGGAAACCATCATGATCGACACCATGTATGAGGTGCCCTCCAAGCATGTCACGGAGTTCAAGGTGACACTGGACTACGCCAAGCAGCAGTTGGGCAAGGCCAACCTGTCGCGCCTGCAGAATGCCTGAACGAGGTCGGGAGCCGAAAAAGAGGGGATTTATTGCGTCGGAACCCGAAAATAGTATCGAAATAATTTGTACTTTATAGTAAGTTGTTTATAATTTTGTTAGTCATTCATTTCGATTTATTCAATTAACGAGAACAAGCGATATGGCGGAGAAAACAGATTTAACAGCGCAACTAAAAAAGTTCTTTGGTTTCGATACGTTTAAAGGAGAGCAGGAAGCTATTATCCGCAACCTCATGGCGGGTAATGACACGTTCGTGCTCATGCCCACCGGAGGCGGTAAGTCTTTGTGCTATCAGCTTCCGTCTTTATTGATGGAGGGGACGGCTATTGTAATCTCTCCTCTGATAGCCCTGATGAAAAACCAGGTGGATGCCATACGGAACGTATGCGAAGAAGACGGAGTGGCGCACTTCATCAATTCGTCGTTGACCAAAGCTGCCATCGACCAGGTGAAGAGCGACATCCTCTCCGGCAAGACCAAGTTGCTGTATGTCGCCCCTGAATCGTTGACGAAGGAGGAGAACGTGGAGTTCCTCAAAGGTGTCAAAATCTCGTTCTATGCCGTCGACGAAGCACACTGTATCTCGGAGTGGGGACATGACTTCCGCCCCGAATACCGGCGCATCCGCCCCATCATCAACGAAATCGGCAACGCTCCCGTCATTGCCCTCACGGCAACTGCAACCGACAAGGTCAGAAGCGACATCAAGAAGAGCCTCGGCATCGTCGATGCCAAGGAGTTCAAGTCGTCGTTCAACCGTCCGAACCTGTACTACGAAGTACGCCCGAAGACCAAAAACATAGACAAGGACATCATCCGATATATCAAAAACAACAGTGGCAAGTCGGGCATCATCTATTGCCTGAGCCGGAAGAAGGTGGAAGAGCTCGCCGAAATCCTGCGTGCCAACAACATCAACGCACGCGCCTATCATGCAGGCATGGACTCTGCCACCCGTTCAGCCACCCAGGACCAGTTCCTCATGGAAAAGGTCGACGTCATCGTGGCGACCATTGCTTTCGGCATGGGCATCGACAAGCCCGACGTGCGTTATGTCATCCACTATGACATGCCGAAGAGTCTTGAAGGGTATTATCAGGAGACCGGACGCGCCGGACGCGACGGTGGAGAAGGCCGATGCATCGCTTTTTATTCAAACAAGGATCTCCAGAAACTGGAGAAGTTTATGGAAGGGAAACCTGTGGCAGAACAGGACATTGGCCGACAGCTTCTGCAAGAAACAGCTGCCTATGCCGAATCTTCCGTGTGCCGTCGGAAGCTGCTGCTGCACTACTTCGGCGAAACATACAAGGAAGATAATTGTGGAAATTGTGACAATTGTTTAAACCCTAAGAAACAAGTGGAAGCTCAAGATTTATTGTGTACCGTCATTGAAACAGTTCTTGCCGTCAAGGAAAAGTTCAAGGCAGAATATGTGATTGACGTCATTCTCGGAAAAGAAACGACAGAGGTATTAGACCACAAACACGAAGAACTGGAAGTGTTTGGCTCCGGCACGGGCGAAGAAGACAAGCTCTGGAATGCCGTAATCCGCCAGGCACTCATTGCCGGATACCTCAGCAAGGACGTGGAGAACTACGGACTGCTGAAGGTGACGGCGGAAGGAAAGAAATTCCTGAAACACCCGAAATCATTCAAAATAGTTGAAGACAATGACTTTGAAGAGGAAGAGGAGGAGACTCCCGTTCGCGGAGGTGCCTCGTGCGCTGTCGACCCGGCACTCTACTCCATGCTGAAGGACCTGCGCAAGAAACTCTCGAAGAAACTGGAAGTGCCGCCCTACGTCATCTTCCAGGACCCGTCGCTCGAAGCGATGGCAACCATCTATCCCGTCACACTGGAGGAGTTGCAGAACATCCCGGGTGTGGGAGCCGGAAAAGCCAAACGCTACGGTTCCGAGTTCTGTGCACTCATCAAACGCCATTGCGAGGAGAACGAAATCGAACGCCCCGAAGACCTGAGAGTCCGCACGGTTGCCAACAAATCGAAGCTGAAGGTGTCCATTATCCAAAGCATCGACCGCAAAGTGGCGCTTGACGACATCGCCCTGGCAAAGGGGATCGAGTTCGGCGAACTGCTCGACGAGGTGGAAGCCATCGTCTACTCCGGCACGAAACTCAACATCGACTATTTCCTGGAGGATGTGATGGACGAAGACCACGTGGACGACATCTACGACTACTTCAAGGAGTCGACTACCGACAGCCTGGAAGTGGCGATGAAGGAGCTGGGCGACGAATACACCGAAGACGAAATACGCCTGGTGCGCATCAAGTTCATTTCGGAAATGGCCAATTGATTCCATAGACATATCCGGCTCGGAAAGAGCCGTCGGGGGCCCCCGCTATGATGTTGTAAATCATGGCGGGGGTCTCTTTATCCGTGCAATCGGGATGCCGTGGAAAAGAGTAAAAAAATATAAAAAACGCACGACGGTATTTCCGCCGTAACGGATAAAACGTGTATATTTGCACGCAATAAATTCTAAAGCTTAAAAGCCCTATGTCATTTGTTGCAGATAAAATTGTGATGGACGGACTGACGTATGATGACGTTCTTTTGATTCCGGCCTATTCTGAAGTATTACCCCGCACCGTCGAACTCACGACGAAATTCTCACGTAACATTACTCTGAACATCCCCTTTGTGACAGCTGCCATGGACACTGTGACCGAAGCCAAGATGGCGATTGCCATTGCACGCGAAGGTGGCATCGGTGTCATCCACAAGAACATGTCCATCGAGGAACAGGCCCGTCAGGTAGCCATCGTGAAACGTGCTGAAAACGGTATGATTTACGACCCTGTGACCATCAAGCGCGGTTCGACCGTACGCGACGCATTGAACCTGATGGCTGAATATCACATCGGCGGTATTCCCGTGGTGGACGACGAACGTCACCTGGTGGGAATCGTGACCAACCGTGACCTCCGCTTTGAAAAGAACATGAACAAGAGCATCGAGGAAGTGATGACCAAAGAGCATCTCGTGACCACGACTCAACAGACTGACATGGAGGCTGCCACACAGATTCTGCAAGAGAACAAAATCGAGAAACTCCCCGTTGTCGACAAGGATAACAAACTGGTGGGCCTGATTACATACAAGGATATCACCAAAGCCAAAGACAAACCGATGGCTTGCAAGGATGCCAAAGGCCGTCTGCGTGTGGCTGCCGGTGTCGGCGTGACCAACGATACCCTCGAACGTATGCGTGCACTGGTCAATGCCGGAGCGGATGCCATTGTCATCGACACGGCTCACGGACACTCGAAGTTTGTCATCGAAAAACTGAAAGAAGCGAAACGCGAATTCCCCAACATCGACATCGTAGTGGGCAACATCGCTACGGCTGCTGCTGCACGTGCCCTGGTTGATGCCGGAGCGGATGCAGTCAAAGTGGGCATCGGTCCGGGCTCCATCTGTACGACCCGTGTCGTAGCCGGTGTGGGTGTTCCACAGCTGTCTGCGGTATACGATGTAGCCAAAGAGCTGGAAGGCACAGGTGTTCCCTTGATTGCCGACGGTGGCTTGCGCTATTCAGGCGATGTCGTGAAGGCGTTGGCTGCCGGAGGATACTCCGTGATGATTGGTTCACTGGTAGCCGGAACGGAAGAGTCACCGGGTGAAACCATCATCTTCAACGGACGTAAGTTCAAGTCCTACCGCGGTATGGGTTCGCTGGAAGCAATGGAGAACGGTTCGAAAGACCGCTATTTCCAGAGTGGAGAGTCCGACGTGAAGAAGCTTGTCCCCGAGGGCATTGCCGGACGTGTACCTTACAGAGGCAGTCTCTATGAGGTCATCTACCAGCTGATTGGTGGTCTGCGTTCCGGTATGGGTTACTGTGGTGCTGCCAACATCGAACAGCTGCACAATGCCAAATTTACCCGCATCACCAATGCCGGTGTGATGGAAAGCCATCCGCACGATGTGACCATCACCAGCGAGGCTCCCAACTACAGCCGTCCGCAATAAGCCGGCAAGGGCTTTCGTCATAGCACATAACACAACGCAACATAATAAATCGAAAAGAGGGTGTGTCATCCGGCACATCCTCTTTTCGATTTTATCTCCATACGTTCGCCCCCCACAACGTTCCGAGGACGTATCCGAAGCACAAAAAAGCCCCTCCGAAGAGGGGCGTAGGAGAAAACTCCTTCGGCATATAGCCTTATTGCGATAAGATGTAGATCTTATGGCACAAATGTAACAACTCATTTTGTCATATACAAGTTTATTCCTAGTTTTATAGACAACTTTTAATCACGCAACCATGAGTAAACGTATACTAGGAATCGATGTGGGTACCAACAGCCTGGGGTGGGCTGTCGTTGACCGCACAGACTGTGACAATTATACCCTTGTCAAGAGAGGAGATGTGATATTCCAGGAAGGAGTAAACATCGAGAAGGGAAATATTGAAAAGTCAAGAGCTTCAGAGCGCACCGGGCATCGGAGCACCCGGAAGCATTATTTCAGAAGGAGGATGCTGAAAATAAAAGTGCTGGAGATACTTGTCGAACATCAGTTATGCCCCTATCTCTCCCACGAGGAACTACACCAGTGGATGACGCGTAAGGTCTACCCTACCAACGAAGACTTCCGCCTGTGGTTACGGACCAACGATGCCAACGACCAGAACCCCTATCATGACAGGCATGTCTGCCTGCATGAACGGCTGGACCTCCGTCTGCAGGAGAACCGATACAGACTGGGAAGAGCTCTCTATCACCTGGCACAACGGAGGGGGTTCCTCAGCAACCGACTGGAACAAAACAGCAAGACCGATGAAACCGGGGCTGTAAAGTCTGACATTTCCCAACTGAACGAGGAAATGGAAAAGGCAGGTTGCCAATACCTGGGCGATTATTTCTACCGGCTCTATCAGGAATGCGGCAATCAAGTCACCCTGCGCTCCCGATACACCGACCGAATACAACATTATCAGAAAGAGTTCGAGGCCATCTGCCAAAGGCAGCAACTGAGCGACGAACTTGTCGACAAGCTGAGAAGAGCCATATACTTCCAGCGTCCGCTGAAATCACAGCGCGCAGGTGTGGGGAAATGTACCTTTGAACCGGACAAACCGCGTTGCGCCCTGTCCCATCCGCGGTATGAGGAATTCCGCATGCTGTCTTTTCTCAACAATGTCAAGGTAAAAGGTCCGTCGGATGACAGCCTGCGTCCGTTGAGCCCTTCGGAAAAGGAGAAAATCAAGCCTTTGTTCTTACGCAAGTCAAAAGCCAACTTCGACTTTGAGGATATAGCCAAAGCCATTGCCGGCAAAGGCAAATATGCCTGCATCCGGGACAAAGAGGGAGCACAGAAACCCTACCAGTTCAACTATGCCCTTAGTCAAGGCGTAAGCGGATGCCCGGTTACGGCAAAGCTGATAGCCGTCTTCGGAGAGTCTTGGGAGCGCAACCTCGTCAATGCCTACCGCAGCCGGAACGATATGCGGAAATCGGACGAGGAGATTGTCAACGAAGTCTGGAACGTATTGTACTCATTCTCATCCAAAGAGAAACTCCGCGCATGGGGCATGGAGAAACTGGGACTGGACGAAGCCTGTGCCGGAGAATTTGCCGACATCACACTGCCGACGGCCTTTGCTGCACTCAGCTTGAAAGCCGTCAACAAGATACTGCCTTTCCTGCGTCAGGGATTCATCTATTCGCATGCAGTGATGCTGGCAAACATACCTTATATTATAGGTATGGACAGGTGGAACGACCCCAGGCAACGTCAGTTCATCATGGACAACCTGCAAGAGCTGTTGGATAACTTCACTGCATCCGACAAGGCATTGCAACAGACTCTGGACTTCTGCATCAAGGACTTCCTGCTCAACAACTACGAACTGGCTCCGGGAAAAGCAGACCGACTCTACCACCCCTCAATGATTGAGACATACCCGGATGCAAAGGCAGACGGACAGGGCATCTACCAACTGGGCTCTCCTGCAACAAACGCCATACGCAACCCGATGGCCATGCGCTCGCTGCACATCCTGCGAAGGGTCGTCAATCAACTGCTTAAAGAAAAGACTATTGACTCCGAGACGGAAGTCCACATTGAATATGCCCGTGAATTGAATGACGCCAACCGACGTTGGGCCATCAACCAGTGGCAACGCGAACAGGAAACCCGACGCAAAGATTATGCTGAACAAATCCGTAAAGTATATGCCGACGAATTTGGGAAAGTCATCGAACCGACCCAAGAGGAGCTTCTGAAATACCAGCTTTGGGAGGAGCAGCAGCACCTGTGCCTGTATACCGGAGAACAAATCGGACTGACGGATTTCATCGGTCCCAACCCCAGGTATGACATCGAGCACACCATACCACAAAGTATGGGAGGCGACAGCACACGGATGAACCTGACGCTGTGTGAGCGGACATACAACCGGACGGTGAAAGGCAACAGGATGCCGTCGCAACTGGCGGAACATGAAAGCATCCTGACGCGGATAAAACCTTGGAAAGACAAATACGAAGAGCTGACCGTCAAAATAAACAAACTCCGTACGCATCCAGGCATGGACAAAGCATCGAAAGACAACATCATCCGCAAAAGGCATCTGCTGGAACTGGAACGTGACTACTGGTTCCAGAAATACCAGCGATTCACGATGACCGAAGTCCCTGAAGGGTTCAGCCTGAGACAAGGGACCGGTATCGGATTGATTGGCAAATATGCAGGGCTGTTCCTGAAATCGCTCTTCCACCATGTCAAAGAGCGCAACCGGAAACAGGTCTACGTCATCAAGGGCCCCATCACGGCTGAATTCCGCAGATTGTGGGGACTGCAGAACCTCTACGAACAGAAGTCACGGGACAACCATGCCCACCATTGCATCGACGCAATCGTCATTGCCTGCATCAATCCTGCGGAATATGCACGGATGGCATCCTACTACCGACAGGAAGAAGACTTCCGACTGAACAAGGGAAACAAACCTGTATTCCCCAAACCTTGGACTACCTTCACACAGGACCTCCAAGCACTGGAAGCAGAACTTCTGGTCGTACATGAGACACGGAACAACCTGACAAAGAAGGCCCGGAAGAGAATCCGGACAAAGGGCGGCAATGTCCTGTCAGAGAGCGACAGTGCACGCGGAAGCCTGCACAATGACACCTATTATGGAGCAATCCAAAAGGATGGCGTCATAAGGTACGTCGTGCGCAAAGCGCTGAGCTCCTTAAGCGAAAAGGACGTGAAAGACATTGTCGACAAGACTGTACGGGAGAAAGTGCAGGCGGCTATCCAGGAAAAGGGAGCCAAAGAAGCACTTGCCGGCACCATCTATATGAACGAGGAGAAAGGCATCACCATCAAAAAGGTAAGATGCTTCACCAAAATCGCCTCACCACTGGCTATACGCAGGCACCGCGACGCTTCAGCGAAAGAGTACAAGCGGCCCTATTATGTCACGAATGAGTCGAACTATGTCATGGGAATTTATGAAGGGTGCATCAAGAAAAAGACCAAGCGTGAATTCATCCTGGTAAATAATCTGGAAGCCATGCGACAACTCAAGACGGCACGAAAACAAGGCGTCGTCAGCTCGATACTGCCTCCCGTAAGTGCGAAGTCGCAATTCCCCTTGAAATACAGGTTGTACACGGGAACTCTGGTGCTGCTCTATGAGAACTCTCCGGAAGAAATTGATTTCACCAATCAGGTTGACATCTGCAAACGGCTTTACAAAGTCACCGGACTGTCTTCCATGACTGTAACCGGGAATCAGTATGGCACAATCCAACTGAGATACCATCAGGAAGCCCGGCAGGCAAAGGACCTAAAAGCCCAGAATGGTGCTTATAAAGAGGGTGAAGAACATCGACCCGCCATTATGATGTTGCATACACAATTCAAAGCCCTGGTTGAAGGTACCGATTTCCGCATGAATATCTTAGGAGAGATTGAGCCTCTCCGAAAATAACCGGATTTCGTGTTGCGCTTATCCGAGCTCATAAACAATTCAATAACCTCTAAAAAACAAATGCCATGTTAAAACGAAGTCTAGTCTTTGAAAGTCCCGTTATCTTACGGCTGAAGGATAACCAACTTGTCGTATCCTTTAAGGAACTGCCTGATGAAAAACGTACGATTCCCATCGAAGACATAGGCTTCGTTTTAATCAATCACCCCATGGTATCCATCTCGATGCCCCTACTGAATGAGCTTGCTTCCAACAATATAGCAGTTGTATTCTGTGACGAGAAGGGATTGCCACAGTCCATGTTGCTCAATTTTGATTCCAACCTCACCCAAGGGAAGATTATCAGTGAACAGCTCGTTGCCGGAGAAGTCTTGAAGAAGAATTTGTGGAGGCAGATTATAGTCTCCAAAATCAAGAATCAAAGCCTGCTTCTGAATAAGCTGGGACTTGACGGAGAGTCTTTGAAGCCCCTGTACATGAATGTAAAATCCGGAGACAGCGACAATAAAGAAGGGATTGCAGCCAGACTGTATTTCAAGACTTTGTTCGGAAAGGAGTTCACCCGTGACCGTAATGCCGGTGGGATCAATGCCTTCCTGAATTATGGATATGCCATTTTGCGGGCAGCTACAGTCAGGGCAGCTCTTAGTTCCGGCTTATTCCCTGCCCTGGGCATTTTTCATCATCACAGGAGCAATGCTTTTCCATTGGCTGATGATATCATGGAACCATTCAGACCCTTCGTAGACGAAATAGTCTATGACTTGTTCCGACAGAACCAATCTGAACTTACCAAAGAAAATAAGGGTAAGCTGATAGCATCCCTGTATTGTGACACCTATTACGAAAAAGTTACCCGTCCACTTTCCGTTGGACTTTCCATCACGATGGCCTCTTTGGCCAAATGCTACATCAATGAACACAAAACACTCAACTTACCGTCGGTCAAATGAGCGAACTAAGACTTAATGCATATCATATCATGTGGTTATTTGTAATGTTTGACCTGCCAACCACAACCAAGAAAGAACGAGGATTGGCAGCCAAGTTCCGAAAAAGCCTGGAAAAAGATGGTTTCACACGCTTTCAATACAGCGTCTACATCCGCTTCTGCGGGTCTTTGGAAAGTTCCAAAGTCCATATCAAACGGGTAAAATCATGTGTTCCGCCTAAAGGCTCTGTAAGCATTCTGTCTGTCACAGACAAGCAATACTCCAACATCATCAACATTTGGGGTGAAATTGAGAAAAAGGCTTATCCGGAACCACAACAACTAGAATTTTTTTAATATTTTTGTTTCCAACAAAGCTCTTCATTTCGCAATTGTATCGCCATTATTGAACTTAATCATTGATTATGAATCAAATAAAGCGCATACGTTGCGGTTTGATGTAGAATACTGATAAGGAACAACTGAAGAACTTTTCAGAACTTGACGTCAGGGTTGCGGTTTGATGTAGAATACTGATAAGGAACAACTAATGTCAAATTAAATCAACAATGTCAAAGTTGCGGTTTGATGTAGAATACTGATAAGGAACAACAACATCAACAAATAATTTCGTATGGAAACAGTTGCGGTTTGATGTAGAATACTGATAAGGAACAACTGTACGTTGCATTAGCAGTTACACCCGTAGGTTGCGGTTTGATGTAGAATACTGATAAGGAACAACGCACAGATAAAAAGAAGAAATAGAGAATTGTTGCGGTTTGATGTAGAATACTGATAAGGAACAACGTAACATTTCATTTTAATCATTTACAGTATGTTGCGGTTTGATGTAGAATACTGATAAGGAACAACAGCACAGCATCCTCATATTCATCAAGACAGGTTGCGGTTTGATGTAGAATACTGATAAGGAACAACTCCAAGAGCGGAAGAGCATGGAATACACAGTTGCGGTTTGATGTAGAATACTGATAAGGAACAACTCAACAAATGTGGTATGAGTCCGATCTTGGTTGCGGTTTGATGTAGAATACTGATAAGGAACAACGGGGCGCCGCTCGCTTCGCTCGCGGAATGGGTTGCGGTTTGATGTAGAATACTGATAAGGAACAACTTCGGATACTTCAAATGTATCATGGAACGGTTGCGGTTTGATGTAGAATACTGATAAGGAACAACTCCAGCATGTTCTAATCCATTGGTAGGACTGTTGCGGTTTGATGTAGAATACTGATAAGGAACAACGGTGATTCTGATATAATGAATCGAATGATTGTTGCGGTTTGATGTAGAATACTGATAAGGAACAACTCTCCTACATCGACCTGGCCGAACTCCGCAGTTGCGGTTTGATGTAGAATACTGATAAGGAACAACTTATGTAAAGTCTTAGCGCGTGGTCGCCGGTTGCGGTTTGATGTAGAATATTGATAAGGAACAACACCCCCCACACAGGCACAATAAGACGCAGTTGCGGTTTGATGTAGAATATTGATAAGGAACAACCGAAAAATACGGGTGAAAACCCGACTAAAGTTGCGGTTTGATGTAGAATATTGATAAGAAACAACTAGCTTTACATACCAATATGAACCTAAAGTATCTACAAAAGATGTTATTGGCTGGCAAATCAGTCTATATTTTAGACGATTTTGAAGAAGCTGCAGTACGTCTCATTTATGAAGATGAAGTCACTAAGGCTTATCTCAAGCATAAAGGGAGAAAAGAAGTTAGTATACCTCAATCTACAAAACTGTGTGCGAAATCATTCTTACAGGCAAAGAGATAACAAAATTTGAATATGAAAAATACTAATGAATCGCTACAAAAGCACATGCCGGACAAACTGACCAGACAGATACTGCCTGCATCTCCTCCTTCCACTACGCTCCAAAGTGGAGAGGAAGACGGTCGGATATAAAAAATCCCGCTACAACCACAAAAGCCATAACGGGATTATCTTATCCAGGAACAGTCCGAAAGGGGAAATGTTCACCAGCCTACTTCTGACGTATAAATATATTGATGGGAGTACCACTCAACGACCAGCGTTCCCGCATCTTGTTTTCCAAGAAACGGCGGTAAGGCTCCTTCACATATTGCGGCAGGTTTGCAAAAAACACGAAGGAAGGTACCTTGGTGTTGGGCAGCTGCGTACAATACTTGATCTTAATATACTTGCCTTTGATGGAAGGGGGCGGATAGGCCTCGATAAGAGGCAGCATTTCCTCATTCAGACGAGCCGTAGAGATGCGTGTCGTACGGTTCTTATAAACCTGCTCGGCAGCCTCCAGCACCTTATAGATACGCTGTTTGGTGAGAGCCGACGCGAAAATAATGGGAAAGTCGGTAAACGGAGCCAAACGGCTGCGAATGGCGTTCTCAAACGTCTTCATCACCTTATCGCTCTTGTTTTCCACCAAATCCCACTTATTGACCACCACAACCAACCCTTTCTGGTTACGCTGAATGAGGGAGAATATGTTCAGATCTTGTCCTTCGACACCGCGTGTAGCATCCAACATGAGGATACACACATCGGAATTCTCTATGGCACGGATGGAACGCATCACCGAATAGTATTCCAAATCTTCCACCACCTTGTTCTTCCGACGGATTCCGGCAGTATCAACCAGATAGAAGTCGAAACCGAACTTCTCATAGCGGGTATAGATGGAGTCACGGGTTGTTCCGGCAATCTCGGTCACGATGTTGCGTTCTTCTCCAATGAAGGAATTGATAATGGACGATTTTCCGGCATTGGGACGTCCCACTACCGCAAAACGGGGGATTTCGTCATCCAGCAGCTCACCGGAGTCCTTCTTGAACTTACTGATTACCAAATCCAGCAAATCGCCCGTACCACTTCCGCTAAGAGCAGAGATACAATGAGGATCCCCCAGCCCGAGCTTGTAAAACTCAGCTGCACTATATTGCAAATCATTGTTGTCAGTCTTATTGGCCACCACGATCACGGGCAGCTTGGAACGCCGCAGAATAGAGGCAACCTCCATGTCGAGGTCAGTCACTCCATTGACCACATCGACCAGAAACAGCACCACGTCCGCCTCGTCGATGGCTATGATTACCTGCTTGCGTATTTCCTCTTCAAAGATGTCGTCGGAATTGACCACCCATCCCCCGGTATCCACCACGGAGAATTCCTGTCCGTTCCATTCGCTTTTTCCATATTGGCGGTCGCGGGTCGTTCCGGCTTCATCGTTCACAATCGCCTGCCGTGTACGGGTGAGGCGATTGAACAGTGTCGACTTTCCCACATTGGGACGTCCGACAATCGCTACTAAGTTTCCCATAAATAATTTCTCTTTACTATGACGACTTCACAGTCTGTCAGGTTGTTATTCAATCCAGGTTGTAACCGAAGTTTTTCAACTCCTTATCCGAGCTGCGCCAGTCCTTATCCACCTTGACAAAGGTCTCCAGATAGATACTTTTGCCGAAGAATTTCTCCAGTGACTTGCGTGCTTCTGTGGCTACCTTCTTCAAAGCCCGTCCTTGTTTTCCAATGATGATGCCCTTCTGCGACTCCCGTTCCACATAGATGACCACATTGATGTGAATAGACTTCTCATCTTCCTTAAACTGCTCCACAGCCACTTCTACAGCATACGGAATCTCCTTGTCATAATACAGGAGAATCTTCTCACGGATGATTTCAGTCACAAAAAAGCGTGCCGGACGATCGGTCCATTGGTCTTTGTCAAAATAGGGAGGAGAATCGGGAAGCAGCTCCTTGATACGCTTCATCACCGCATCAATATTGAAACGGGCGGTAGCGGATATAGGGATAATCTCCGCTTTGGGAAGCAAACCATGCCACTCTTCGACAAGATTTGTCAGAGCATCCTGGTTGCTCAAGTCAATCTTGTTGATCAGCAGCAAAACAGGAACATCCATCGCCTGCACCTTCTGGATGAAGTCGAGATTCTTATCAGGCTTCTCCACAACATCAGTTACATAAAGCAACACATCGGCATCTTTCAGTGCCGACTCGGAGAAGTTGAGCATGGACTCCTGCAACTTATAGTTTGGCTTAAGCACTCCCGGAGTGTCAGAGAAAACAATCTGCATCTCATCCGTATTGATAATACCCATGATGCGATGCCGGGTCGTCTGTGCCTTAAAAGTGGCGATGGATATACGTTCGCCGACCAGAAGGTTCATCAGGGTGGATTTCCCCACATTGGGGTTTCCCACGATGTTTACAAATCCTGCTTTGTGCATAAAGTCTTCAGTTGGTTTCGTTCATTATAGGACAAAAGAAGCTGTTTCAGGAAAGGATGGATATGTCATCATGCAAAAAAAGCACGGACCTCAAGGATCTCACCGGTCGTCGAAACAAACTTCCCGCTGTGTGTATCCGTGAAATCCGTGCCTTCGATATTGCGTCCTTTTGAAACAGCTCTTTGTCAGTAGAAAAACGTAGTTACTTCTTCACGTTACCGTCGTAACCCCATTTCATATAAACAGCTCCGTAGGTAAATCCGGCTCCGAAGGCTGTGAATATCAGGTTATCGCCCTTACGCAACTGGTTCTCATAATCCCACAGACAAAGGGGGAGTGTACCGCCGCTGGTATTGCCATAGCGTTGGATATTCACCATCACTTTCTCCATGGGGACCTCCAGACGGCTTGCTACTGCGTCAATAATACGCAAGTTTGCCTGATGGGGGATAATCCAGTTGATGCTATCCTTGTCAAGGCCGTTACGCTCGGCAATCTCAGCCGTAATATTCGACATGTTCGAAACGGCATATTTGAACACCGTACGTCCTTCCTGATAAAGATAGTGCATCTTGTTGCTTACCGTAAAATAAGACGGAGGACATACGGAACCTCCAGCCTTCATGTGAAGGAAAGGCAAGCCCTTGCCATCAGTACGCAGAATGACATCTTTCACACCGAGGTCTTCAGTCGTGGCTTCCATCATGACAGCCGCTGCTCCGTCACCGAAGATGGGGCAAGTGGCGCGATCGGAATAGTTCACCATTGACGACATCTTATCGCCACCCACCAGAATGATTTTCTTGTGGCGGCCTGTAGCTATCAGACCGGCTGCAACCTCAAGTCCGTAAAGGAACCCACAGCATGCAGCTGAGAGGTCAAATGCAAAAGCGTTCTTCAAACCGAGCTTGTCGCACAGGATTGAAGCAGTCGACGGAAAATGATAATCAGGGGTAGTCGTGCAGACAATCACTGCATCAATGTCATCGGGATTGGCTCCAGTACGTTTCATCAACTGTTTGGCAGCCTTACGACACAAGTAAGAAGTACCCAAGCCTTCTTCGCTGAGGATACGTCTTTCCTTCACACCGATGCGGGTCATAATCCATTCGTCATTGGTCTCGACCATGCGCGACAACTCATCGTTCGTCAGCACATATTCGGGAACATAACCGCCGACTCCTGTAATTACAGCATTTATTTTTTCCATGTAACTAAAAATTCTCGTTATAAAATAAAAGTAGCCGGAGAGCAGCACTCTCTGGCTATATTTTATACCGCCTCGTTAGATAGCGGTTTCTTTCACGATTGCCAACTTACCTCTGTAGTAGCCGCAAGCGCCACATACAGTGTGGTAAACGTGCCATGCTCCGCAGTTCGGGCAAATAGCCAGCGTAGGAGCTACTGCTTTGTCGTGAGTTCTTCTCTTAGCAGTTCTAGTTTTTGATTGTCTTCTCTTAGGATGTGCCATTGTTTCTAATACTTTTAATTATTATCTATTATTTTCTTCAATTCATTCCATCGCGGATCAATATCTTGCGGAGCTTCAGAAGCATCGTCTTCGGGGACTTCGGCCTCGGATTCATTCCAGCCATCTTCTTCATCAGCAGAGGTACGCAAATACTTGTTAAGCTTGCCCATCATGGCCTTGTTGCATTTCCCCGGCGCATGCACATGCTTCATCGGAATGCTCAAAGCTATGAATTCATACATGAACCATGCCACATTGATGATCCCTTCATCTTCCGGTATAATTACGATATCACCATCTTCCGAATAATCGCTTCCCAGTTTCACCTTGACTACATCAGATGAAGAGACCGGTTGATCCATATCGTCCAAACAGCGGTCACAGGTTACCTGTACAACCCCATCGGTCTGAAAGGAAAGATCATAAATTCCACCGGTTTTCCTTATGCGCAACTGGACGTTGACTTTTCCCTTTTGGACTTCCGGTCCATCAATACTTTCAAAGAAATGATTGTCCAACACAAACTCACATGAATATGTGTTTTCCTTCATTCCCTTCAGGTCAATCTTGTATGCATCAAACTTTCCCATAGTTATTGCTAAACCAGAACAATATTATATTCGGGCGACAAAGATACAAATAAATCTACTTAGATTGCTACTAAAGCCAGATAAATCTTTAGTTTTTAGCTTATATTTTCAAGTAATGCCCCACTGGAAAGGGTTATTGGAAGTGCTATTCCGGACATGGCAAGAGCTCAACCCAATCCCCGACATCCACTAACGCAAAAAGCCTCCGCAACACTCATGCTGCGGAGGCTC
>ULUY01007137.1_pt1 | contig 22907 bp, 16 predicted proteins | sample 1959031 | NCBI WGS metagenome assembly ULUY01 (sample SAMEA4835774, study PRJEB28245) | human gut metagenome | biome: gut microbiome; material: fecal sample | place: Denmark | collected 2008
CCACAAGTAACCGTAAAGGGCAAATTTCCATAGTGTTGACTCAGATCACTACATACTCCTCGCGAAGTGCGTTGTTGGTGAGCATGGTAACGCTGTCGCCGTGGGTCACAAAAATCCTGTAGATGAACACGTCAACGGTTTCGCCGACTTCTACGGGAGACTCGTCGAGTCCGCGCGTTGCAATGAGAGTACTGCCGTTGCATGAAACAGTGAATTCAATGAAATTACCGCGGAATGCCGTACTTTGAACTACTCCGTCAGCCGCAGAGCTTCTGTACTTCTGGTGCTCGTTCTTCTTGGTTATCTTAACAAATTCGGGACGGACAAGAGCCTTGTCATATTCCGCAATGTCGTCAAATGTGCTGAATTTACGGTAATCCTCAAGTTCCGAGGCAGTACCGAAAAATGATGATGTGAAAGCAGTTGTCGGGTGCTGGTATATTTCAATAGGAGTACCTGTCTGTTCGATCCTGCCCTTGTTGGTCACGATGATCTCGTCCGAAACCTCGATTGCCTCACTCTGGTCGTGAGTTACAAAAATACTGGTTATACCGAGTTTTGCGATCATGTTTTTGAGCCAGCTTCTCAGATCCTGCCTTACCTTGGCATCAAGAGCGGCGAAGGGTTCGTCAAGGAGAAGAACCTGCGGATTCGGAGCAAGCGCTCTTGCAAACGCCACTCTTTGTCTTTGACCGCCCGAAAGCTGACTCGGATAGCGGCGCTCAAAGCCTTCAAGTCCGATAAGCTTGATAAGTTCCCTTACGCGCGTGTCAATGTCCTTTTTCTTGGCTTTCTGTATCTTCAAGCCGAAGGCGATGTTCTCGTACACCGTCATGTATCTGAAAAGAGCATAGCTCTGAAAAACGAAACCTATTCCGCGTTTGCTTGCAGGAATGTCGTTCACACGTTTGCCGTCAATGAGGATATCGCCGCTGTCAGGCTTTTCAAGACCTGCTATCATACGGAGAATGGTGGTCTTGCCGCTGCCGCTCGGACCGAGCAGAGCAACGAGTTTACCCTTTTCAACGCTGAAACTTACGTTGTCCGAAGCCTTGAAATCGCCGTAAGTCTTGTTGATGTTTTTAAGCTCGATGTACATTATATGCGCCCCTTTCTTCTGCCGATGTATTCAATGACGCTTCTTAAAATGAGAAGTAAAACTGCGAGGACTACGAGTATTGAGGATACTGCAAATGCCGGAACGTACTTATTGTCGCCGAAAAGTATCTCTACCTGAAGCGGGAGTGTTACCGTTTCACCGCGGAGATGTCCCGAAAGAACCGAAACCGCGCCGAATTCTCCCATTGCACGTGCCGCGCAGAGGACGATACCATACACGAGCGCCCAGCGGATATGCGGAAGTGTTATCTTTCTGAAAATAGTGAATCCCTTAGCGCCCATCATAGCCGCGGCTTCTTCTTCGTCAGTGCCCTGAGCCTCAAGAACGGGGAGGATCTCACGCGAGATGAACGGAAATGTTACAAAAACCGTTGCAAGGATAATTCCGGGAACAGCGTAGACGATACGGAAGTTGTGCTCCTGTAAAAACGGATATATCGGACTCTGCGAGCCGAATGTGAGCACGAATATGAGACCTGCGATAATAGGTGAGACTGTTACGGGCAGGTCAATGAGAGTTACGAGGAGTTTTTTGCCCTTGAAGTGGAATTTCGTTACCGCCCACGCAGCAAAAAGTCCGAAAACAGTATTTATCACGACTGCAATGACGGTAGCTTCAAGCGTGAGCAGAACTGCGCTTATCGTGTCATCGTCCGCAATAGTTTCCGCGTAAGCTGCAAAGCCCTTTCTGAAAGCCTCGGAAATTACCGTGAACAGCGGCAGGACGAGCATTATAAAAAGAAAGAGGACACTTATGCCGATGAGCAGCCATTTAACGGCGCTTGAACCTTTCGTTCTGCCGTGGATATCGGTGTCCGCAGTTTTGGTATCTGCTGCCATATCAGTGTCCTCCTTTCAATATTTTTGAGTTGCGTATCTGTATAAGGTTTACGAGGAAGAGTATCAGGAATGCTGCTGCGAGCATTACGAGAGCGATCGCTGTCGCGCTTGAATAGTCGAATTCCTGAAGCTCCGACATGATGATGAGGGGAGTGATCTCCGTCTCGAAAGGCTTGTTTCCTGCGATGAAAACCACGCTGCCGTATTCACCGAGGCAGCGTCCGAATGCAAGACCGAAGCCTGTGAAGATCGCGGGGCGGAGTTCTGGGAAAATGACCTTGCGGAATATCTGTGCACGGCTTGCTCCGAGAATACCGGCAGCCTCCTCATAGAGCGGGTCAAGCTTTTCAAGAACAGGCTGAACTGCTCTGACTACGAACGGAATGCCGACGAAGATAAGCGCAACAATAATTCCAAGGCGCGTATATGCTACCTTTATGCCGAATTTCGCGAAAAATTTACCCATGAGACCCGTATCGGCGTAGAGGGAAGTGAGCGATATGCCCGCGACTGCCGTAGGAAGTGCGAACGGAAGCTCGATCATTCCGTCAAGCAGTCTTTTCAGCGGGAAATCATATCTTACAAGAACCCAAGCAAGCACAACTCCCATGACCGCATTTACGAGCGAGGCTATAAGTGCGGTCAACAGACTTACCTTGAAGCTTGCTACGACACGAGGTTTTGTGATGACCTCGATAATACTGCTGAGATCCATTTTTGCAGTGAAAACCACCAGCGAAGCCAGCGGTATAAGTACCACAAGGCTCAAAAGACTCAGCGTTACGCCCATTGATAAGCCGAATCCGGGAATTATCCTTACTTTCTTTTTCATAACAAATCGATCCTTACTGCTCATAGATACGGTCGAAAACGCCGCCGTCAGCGAAGTGCTTTTCGTAAGCTGTGTCCCAGCCTCCGAAGTCGTTAATGGTTACGAGGTCAAGGCTGAGGTCGAAAACGTCGCTGAATTCTGCGAGTATCTTTTCGTTCGAGGGACGGTAGAAATTCTCTCCTGCGATACGCTGAGCTTCTTCTGAATAGAGATAATTGAGGTATTCTGTTGCGACCTCACGAGTGCCCTTTTTATCTACGACCGAGTCAACGATCGCCACTGAGGGCTGTGCAAGAATGCTTATGCTCGGAGTAACGATCTCGTACTCATCGGGGTATTCCTTTAATGAGAGGAACGCTTCATTTTCCCATGCAAGGAGCACATCGCCCTGCTTGTTTTCCACGAAAGAGTTTGTTGCTCCTCTTGCGCCTGAGTCGAGAACGAGAACATTTGCATAGAGTTTTTTGATGTAATCGGTTATCTTTTCTTCATCACCGCCGTATTCCTTATCTGCCCACGCCCATGCAGCAAGGTAGTTCCAGCGCGCACCGCCGGAAGTTTTGGGATTGGGAGTGATTATTCCGACATCACCGTTTACGAGGTCGTCCCAGTCCTTGATATTCTTTGGATTGCCTTTTCTTACAAGGAAAACTATTGTCGATGTGTAGGGCGAGCTGTCAAGCGGAAATTCGTTTATCCAGCCGTCCTCGATAAGACCTGCGTCCTGAATTGCCTTAACGTCGTATTCAAGCGCGAGCGTTACAACGTCTGCGGGGTTGCCGTTTGCGACTTCAAGAGCCTGTTTGCCCGAACCGCCGTGCGACTGGGTTATCTCCACCTTTGTGTCGTGCTCGGATTCCCAGTGAGCCTTAAAAGCCTCATTGTAAGCCTCGTACAGTTCACGGGTCGGGTCGTAGGACACATTTACTATAGAAAGAGTACCGTCGTCAGCCTTGCCTTTTCCGCAAGCTGTAAATCCGAGAACGGCTGTGGCTGCGGCGAGGGTGAATGCGGTAAGTTTAAGGAAATTGTTTTTCATAATAATAAACCTCTTTTCAAAAATTCGATATATTGTGGATAAGCGACGTTTCATACGCAGGAGGTTCAACAGCGTATGAGACCTCCGGCGGCAAAATAACGTATTATCATAATAATGCCTCCTTTCATTTGCTCTATAAGCATACTATTCATACCGAAATACTATGCTTGAAGCATGAGTATATAATACACTCTAATTCTCGAAATGTCAATAGTTTTTTCATGTTTTTGGCTACTTGTATGAAATGGGGCGTACAACTGTGACAAAATTATACATATATGTCATATAAGAATACTATGTTTTGAGTAACGGCTGCGGATCTTATCGGAAACCCCTCTGTCTTTTGCGTAGCCTCGCATGGAGCAGACTTCTCCGCGCTTGACACGGGGGAGAATAAAATGGTATAATGTATGGGAAATAACAGGATGTATCACGATATGCGGTACAGGAAGATTTTTTCGGGAGTGATAAAATGAAAAAGAACAGAATAGCGGCGGCTGTCGCTGCTGCGGTGATCACCGTGAGCGGAGCCGGAAGTTTCTTTGCAGGCAGCGTGAAAACTGCTTCACAGAGCAGCGTTATAACGGCATCGGCTGCGACATATACGACCGATTTCAGAGGATTCATCACAAGAGTATTTAATGTCTGCCTGAACAGAGAACCAAGCGAAAGAGCGGTGAGCAACTGGACGGAAAAGCTCCTGAAGCGCATAGCTACGGGTTCGGACGTGGCTTATACTTTTTTCAATTCCGATGAATACAAACGCCGCAAGAGGACGAACGCACAGATCGTTGACGACTGCTATCAGGCTATGCTCGGACGCACGGCAGACGCTTCAAGCAAAGCGGTATACGTCAATCACCTTAATGTGGGAATGTCGGTGAACTCAATATGCCGCGACCTTGCGTCAAGTCAGGAATTCAAGCAGCGCTGCATGGATCATGCCGTACAGCCGGGCAGCTATTCGGTTACAAGCGCAGTTGACGAGAATTATGAGCGTACATATTTTGTGTACAGGCTCTATGTAAACTGCCTCGGCAGAACTCCCGACCCGACAGGTCTTGAGTCGTGGTGTCAGGCGATAAAATCCGGCTATACCGGCTCGAAAATGGTTTTCGGATTTATTTACAGCGATGAGTACACAAAAAAGAATGCTTCAAACAGCGATTTTGTGACCATGCTTTACAAAACTCTGCTCGGACGTTCACCCGATCCCGCCGGACTTGCTGCATGGACTAATCAGCTCAACAGCGGAGCTTCGCGAAATTCCGTCATCAACGGTTTCCTTTTCAGCGATGAGTTCAAAAAACAGTGCGCCGTTGTTGGAATGTCCGTGGGAGACAAGCTCCCCGAATAATTATTGTTGCATTTTCTGAGGAAATGTGCTATAATAAAACGTGAAAATTAATCTTATGGAGGTTATCTATATGGCAATGTTTGACAAGCTGCTTGCCAATTTAAAGGCAGACAGAAAGACTATCGTATTTACTGAGGGCACAGATGAGAGAATACTCTCCGCAACAGCAAAGCTTCTCAGCGAGGATATCATGGACGTTATTCTCTGCGGAAATCCTGACGAGGTAAAGGCTGCTGCTGATAAGAGCGGTTTTGATGTTTCAAAGGCAACTGTTATCGACCCTGCTTCATACGGCGAAATGGACGAGATGGTCGCTAAGATGGCGGAACTCCGCCGCGGCAAGATGACAGAGGACGAGTGCCGTGCAGCTCTTCAGAAATCCAACTATTTCGGCACAATGCTCGTAAAGATGGGCAAGGCTGATGCACTTCTCGGTGGCGCTACATATTCAACTGCTGACACAGTAAGACCTGCGCTCCAGATCATCAAGACCAAGAAGGGCTCGAACCTCGTAAGCTCAAGCTTCATTCTTTTCCGTGAAAAGGACGGCGTTGAGGAGAAAATCTCAATGGGCGACTGCGCTATCAATATCGGCTATAACGACAGACTCGACAAGGAGGGCAACGTTGTTCTCACTGCTGCTCAGCAGCTTGCAGAGGTCGCTGTTGAAACTGCAAGGACCGCTGCTTTCTTTGGTATCGACCCCAAGGTCGCAGTTCTCAGCTTCTCAACATACGGCTCAGGCAAGGGCGCAACAGTTCAGCTCAGCCACGATGCAGTTATCGAGGCTCGCAAGATAGATCCCGAGCTTGTTATCGACGGCGAGTTCCAGTTTGACGCAGCCGTTTCACCCGAGGTCGCTAAGACAAAGTGTCCCGATTCAAAGGTTGCCGGACAGGCTAACACATTTATCTTCCCGCTTATTGAAGCAGGAAACATCGGCTACAAGATCGCACAGCGTCTTGGCGGATACGAAGCATACGGCCCGATCCTTCAGGGACTTAACGCTCCTATCAATGACCTTTCAAGAGGCTGCAATGCTGATGAAGTTTACAAAATGGCTATCATCACCGCAGGTATGGCTTAATTATAAGTTAAAAGTAAAAGGGACGCTTTATGCGTCCCTTTTGTTTTGTTTAACTAATAATGGGATTCTAAAGGGTTGTTAACCCTTTAGCGGATTCCAAAGGCAGAGCCTTTGGTGGGGTGTGGGGCAAAGCCCCGCAAATAACCTCCAAGCGCTCCGCAAAGGGTGAATTAAAAAACAGTCCGGTGGACTGTTTTTTAAGAGGGAACGCCCTGCAAGAGAGGGCGTTCCCTTATTAAAATTATCTTTTTAGCATGATGAAAGGGAGTCTGTATATGTTCTTTTTGCGCTTTATAGTTAATTTTGTCCGAAGTAGTAGTCCAACAGCAGATTCACAATGTGAGAATAGGATTTTATTCCGTCTTTTCTGCCGTTCATTTTTATGTTGGTGTCGATAAAGGTTTCCGATGCGGAGCTTACGGACTCTGTGGGCAGAACTTCCTTTTCGGCATTTACTTCCCAGTAATCATCAGGCAGAAAACGGAACCAGTCGTTGGTGACTTCTTCTGAGATAGTCCCCGTAAGGTAATACGCCTGCGTGATGTTGCTTTCGTAGATCTGATTATGAACATATTCAAGCGCGTCAAGAGTTCCCGAGTAGCGGAACTCCGCGTTGCTGCTTTTCTGCGTTGCTATGTAGGAAATAAAGCTTGCCTCGTCCTCCTGAATAACTCCCTTCAGGTGGGCGTATTCGTGACATAAGGTGGAGGGAAGGTTGGTTTCGACCATGTCGCCGTTGTAGTTTGCCTCAAGCGTGAACGGAAAATATATCCCCAGCAGATTTGACTGGCTCATGAAGTAGGAAAACTGGATTTGTTTCGCTTTTGGATAATATCCTTTGAGCTGCGGATAATCCTCGGCAGCAGCTTTCATGGCTTTCGCTGTCTCCGCGTTTGCGTCTGCTGTCAGGTAAAATCGGTTATCCTTATCGCGCGGAACCTTCTTTGCGAGATCGTTTGCGTCATCTATCAGCATAGCATAGAGCTGTGTGAGTTCTTCTTCTGTGTGCTGTGCGGAGTCAAAATAGCGCTCTGAGAAAGGTGTGCATTGATACATGATGAAACAATTCATTGTTTCGGTGACTGTTATGTAGCACATAACCCATAAAACGGTGCAGGCAGCGATACCGAGCGTTTTGCGGCGGCTGTTTTTCCTGAAGATGAGCAGTATCACAGTCAGCGGAACTCCGATAATGACGAGTATTATCCCGAGGATGATCAGGATCTCGCCGAGTGAAAAGGGGAGAATTCCGCTTACAAACGATAGCGCATTGGTGATTGCAGGAAAAATATTCGTGACATAGAAGTCCGAAAACGCCGTGCTGAGCTTTGCGATAACATTCAGAAGAACCATTGCGAGCATAACGGCGGTCGGGATAATATATCTTTTTTTCATGGCGTTCTCCATAAATGGGTGAAATTGCAGAAGCTCCTCTGCGAACCTGTATTCACAAGCATATAAAAGTGTCTTTTATTCTTGTGAATACAGGCTCTGAAAGGGGAGCTTCTGTCATATTATCTTACCTTAGAACCTACGGGAATGCTGTCGTCAACGAAAACGACCTTAACGCCGTCCTTGGTGTCGGCTGCGCAGATCATGCCGTTGCTCTCAACGCCCCTGAGCTTTACGGGTTTGAGGTTTGCAATTATCTGAACCTTTTTGCCGACAAGGTCTTCGGGAGCGTAGTACTGTGCGATACCCGAAACGACCTGTCTGCCGCCCATGCCGTCATCAAGCTGGAGACAAAGGAGTTTGTCGGATTTTTTTACCTTTTCGCAGGCTGTTACCTTTGCAACGCGTATCTCGATTTTTGCAAAGTCGTCAATAGTGATCTCGGGAGCAAGTTCAATTTTCTCCTCGACAGCTTCCTCACCCTTTTCTTCAGCGGAAAGGTTAGCCTGTGCAGCTTCCATATTCTTCTGAATAATGGAATTAAGCTCCTCGATCTCCTTTTCAACATCAATTCTTGGGAAAAGTATCTCTCCCTTGTGGACAGTTACATTCTCGGGCAGAACTCCGAACTTATCAAGCTTTTCATACTTTACATCGTTTTCGGAAGCGCCGATCTGTTCCCATACCTTCGGCATTGTCGAGGGCATGAAAGGAGCGAGCAGAGCGGAAATAACGCGTATGGATTCGAGCAGATTGTACAGTACCGATGCAAGACGTGCGCGCTTTGTCTCGTCCTTGCCGAGTTTCCACGGTTCAGTCTCGTCAATGTATTTGTTTGCCCTTGCGACAACGGTGAAGATAGCCTCAAGAGCCTGCTTTATGCGGGTCTTGTCAATTTCGCCGTCAACAACTGCAAGAAGCTGAGTTACGCAAGCCTTGAAGTCATCGTCGATAGGAGCGGATTCGCGCTCTGTCGGGAGAGTTCCGCCAAAATACTTGTCAACCATTGCAACTGTACGCGAAACAAGGTTTCCGAAACCGTTCGCGAGGTCTGAGTTTATGCGGTTTATCATTATCTCGTTCGAGAAAGAACTGTCAGCGCCGAGAGCCATTTCGCGGAGAATGTGGTAGCGGATAGCGTCACAGCCGTAACGCTCGCCGAGAACGAACGGGTCAACAACGTTTCCGAGAGATTTGGACATCTTCTCGCCGTTGAAGGTTATCCAGCCGTGAACAGCAAGGTGATCCGGAAGCGGAAGATCGAGAGCCATGAGCATTGCAGGCCAGATGATCGCATGGAAACGCATGATATCCTTGGCAACCATGTGAATAACTTCGCCGTCACCGTTGTTTGCCCAGTAGTGGTCGAAGTCGTTGTACCTTGAGTTCTCATAGCCGAGAGCGGTGATGTAGTTTGAGAGGGCGTCGATCCAGACATAGACAATGTGTCCCTCGTCAAAGCTTACGGGAATGCCCCACTTGAAAGTGGTTCTCGAAACGCAGAGATCTTCAAGACCGGGCTTTATGAAGTTGTTTACAAGTTCGATAGCTCTTGTCTTGGGGCGGAGATAATCGGTCTCAAGGAGAAGCTTCTCTATCCTGTCTGCAAACGGCGACATCTTGAAGAAGTAAGCCTCCTCTTTAGCCATTGTTACGGGACGGTGACATTCGGGACAGCAGCCGTTCTCGTCAAGCTGTGAGTCCGTCCAGAAGCTTTCGCATGGGGTACAGTATTTTCCGGAATATTCGCCCTTGTAGATATAACCCTTGTCGTAGAGAGCCTTGAATATCTTCTGTACCGATTCTACATGATAATCGTCAGTAGTGCGGATATAGCGGTCATAATCAATGTTCATATACTTCCAGAGTTTTTTGAAAACGTCAACAATCTCATCAACGTACTGCTTGGGGGTAACGCCCTTTTCAGTAGCTTTCTGCTCGATTTTGAGACCATGCTCGTCGGTTCCTGTAAGAAACATTACGTCATGACCCTGCATTCGTTTATATCGGGCAATTGAATCACAGGCTACAGTTGTATAGCAATGACCGATATGCGGATTTCCCGACGGATAATATATCGGGGTGGTAATGTAAAAGGGTGTTTTTGACATAATTTATCGCTCCAATCTGAATAATTTCCTCTTCCGAATGAAAAAAGAGGTCAGTATATATATTATACAACATTTTACATGATTTGTCACGCTTTTTTTTCGCGTCGGGATATGCGGCGGCAAAAAAGTTCCCCTATTCAGACAATGGGGGAATTCTGTGCGGAAAACCGCGTTATTCAACAGGGAGGGTGATGAGTTCAACAACGTATTTCTGAATGCTGAGCGCATCAGCGGTCGTAACACCGTCACGGCTCTTGTTGCAGTCGGCATTTATAAAGCCCTGTTCCGTGATATGTGAGGGTTCAAAGCCGTTTACGCCGTATTTGTCGGAGTTGGCGATAGCCTGAAGAACGAGTACAGCATCGGAGATATCAACCTTTCCGTCCTCGTTTGAGTCGCCGTAATTGATCACAGTCTCTGTGGTTGGCGGAGTTGTCGAAGTAGTGGTAGTTGTTGTTGTCGTGGTGGTAGTTGTCGTTTCAGCAGGAGGTGCGGCAGGGAGCGCAAGAACGGTGAAGTTCACGCATTGATAGGACTGACCGTTGCTTCCGAGAGTGACCTTGTCACCGCTTTTCAGCGAGAGCTTGTAGGGGATAAAGGTCAGCGAGTTCGAGGTCGTGAATATGATGTCCGACGAAGCGTCAAAGTTTTCGGTCTTTGAGCACATTTTCTCGTAATTTGCGAGCCACGCAGGAGTTTCTGAAACTCTGCTGTCGAGGCAGACATACAGGTCGATATCCTGACCTGCCGTGAAAACTGCGGTATCGCCAGTAGTTCCCTTTGCGTCACAAGCAGTCATGAGTATCTCCGCACCGCTCAGGGCAGGATTTATAGACGATATTGTGAAAGTGCGGTCGCCGAAAATGGCAGAGCCGACCTGTGCATTGCTACCTATGTCCCAGCTTGACGGAATAGCGGTATCACTAACGGAAACATTTGTGAAGAGCTTGCCGTTTAGCGACAGAGTCTCTTTGCCGAAAACAAAGCTGTCCATATTCAGCAGGTAGCCATCGCCGCCGGTGAATTTCAGATAGAGATCGTGCGTGCCAGTTATTGAGGGAATATTGAAAGTGCAGTCCTGATAACTGCCGAAACTTCCCGTGCCCTTGAAGGCGATCTTAGTCGCAGGAGTTCCGTCAAGGCTGTCAGTATAAATTTCAATATTTGCGGCATTTCCCGAAAGCTTTGCGCTGAAAGTTTTCGCACCGTCAGCAAAATCAACATTGCGGTACATAACCCAGTCTCCGTTTTCGATAAAGCCGATGTTCTGACCGCCTGCGGAGAGATTTTCAGTCCTTACGCCCTCCTGTAAGGAGAAACTTTCAGCCTCGATAGTCTCAAAGGCAGAAATAGGTTCAACAGCAGTTTCGGGTGAAAGTTCAACAACGCCCTCGGGGAAAGAATCAACAGTAAGGTCGTTAATGTAGTACTCGATATTTGTGTAACCCTTACCGCAGTAGTCGCCATTAATATCGGTCGGGTCATTGGGGTCAAGTCCGCGTGCAAGTTCCCAGTTGTCGTCCATTCCGTCATTGTCGTTGTCAACGATTTCCTTTTTGAGGACTGCGGCAGGATATTCGTAGGTAACTCCGCATTGAATGCTGTACTTGTCGAGGTCGGTCTTGGTGGAGTCGTACTCGGCTGTACCGCTGCAAGAGCCTGTGCCTGTTCTGGTTTCATAAGCGCACTGTTGGTCTATAGCGGTTCTCTTGTCTGAGGAGATACCGTTTCCCGCGAAGTCGATAACATGGTCGTATGCCACATCTGCATTTTCACAGGTGGTTGCGGTCGAAACATTTTCGCCGTTTATGTTCGTAGCAAAGGGCGACGCGCTGTAGAGATCGTCCTTAGTGATACCTATAGCGGTTTTCAGAGTAACTCCTGACCAGTTGTCGTTGGTGATAGCGTGTGTCGAGCCGTCCTTGTTTATCATTTTGTTGCCCGAACAGTAGACCTTGAAATTCTGCGGACTTGTGCCGCTGTCAACGTACATCCAATGATAACCGCCCGTGGTGGATTTTCCGGCCTTGAGGTAGTTGTTGACGTAGTTCAGATGACCTATAGTTCCGTAAGCTGTCTGATAACCCCAGTCGTAAATGATGTTGTTGGTGAAGTCAGCGGTTGCAGTTCCGACAACCTTTCCGCGGAAGTTGCGCGAAACGTTGTGGATAATGAGGTTGTGGTCAAATGTGAGATTGCCCTTGCCCATCATTATTCCAAAGCCGTGCAGCCCTTTTTTGTGTCCGCCCCATGAATCGGCAGGGCCGAGCACACTGTACTGTACGGTGTAATTCTCGTTGTTGGAGTAGAGCCCCCATTGCTCGTCAGTTGTCCAGCCCATAGAGCAGTGGTCGATGATAGAGTTTGAGCCTTTCGCGCCTCCCCACGCATCATTGCCTGAACTTGTGGAAGCATACGGGCCGGGGCGTGAGCTTACATAGCGGACGATTATGTTGTCTCCGCTCATTCCGAATTTGTAGTTTTTGAGGGTGACTCCCGAACCTCCCGGAGCAGTCTGACCTGCAACCGTAATATTGCTCTGGCAGATAATATTGCTCTTTAGCTCGATAGTTCCGCTCACGTCGAAAACTACGATACGGTTGGATTTGCTGACGGCATCACGGAGCGAACCTGTGCCGCTGTCATTGAGATTTGTAACGTGATAGCCTTCTCCGCCGCGTCCGCCTGTAGCGAATTTGCCTCCGCCGACAGCTCCGGGAAAAGCGATAATATTTCCTGAAGCGGCTGAAACGCTGTTTGCGGCAGATCTTTTCTCAGAGGGCGTATATCCGCCGACAGTCGAAAAAACGGTAACAAGACCCGTCAGCAAAGCTGAAAGTCTTTTGAGCTCCTTATTCATATATTTTCCTCCATGCAAATGATAGTCTTACTTTTACCTTTACTGATATTATACATTATTTTGGCGCGAAAGACAATGAAAAATAGTACTTTCTTATCAGAAAGCGGATATTTTATGTTACAGAAATGTTAACGGGATAATGATAAGGTGTGTACAATAATCTTTTGCAAAAGTGCAAAAGTGTACTATATTGCTCAAATATATTAAAACAAAAATATTTTTGTAAGCTTCGTCATTTTGCCCATTAAAAATCACTTATATATGAGACGCATTAAAGTAGGTTTGGGAAAAGATTTACTTTAGCCGGCACTGCACGAAGAGTGCAGTGCCGCTCAGCTTGCCAAAGACTCTGCCTTTTGAATCTAACAATTAGGTCGTGTTGACACTAAGCCTAACAACGCATCATCTTTTCGGCAAAATTTCACGCATCCTGCGTTAAAAAGTCTTGACAGGCGACAGCCTGCCTGCGACTTTTTGCCTTGTCTACGTAAAATTTATGCTCGAAAATCTGCATATTATCTTAGTGTCAACACTACCTAATGAAAAGCTTAAAAATGCTATCCACTTTACATTACTTCCCTATAAATGGAAAAGCTCCGACAGCCATATGGTTTGCGGGGCTTTTCCTTTATCGTATTGCTATAATTACATAATAATGTTTAAATTGACAATAATAATATTGTTCTGTAAGAAATTTCTTTGTTGCAAAACCTGATTTTCTGCATAAAATAATGTAAGCAGCAATATGATGTACGCCGTCCGAAAGTGGCCTTCAGCCCGAGAATAGCTTTCTGACAAAGGCGCACCGCGTTACAGCGGGAGAGATATCTCTATCGGACGGCTGTTTTCATATAAAAATGCTCCTGCGGGATAAACCGCAGGAGCAGATATTTTTATAGCAGCTTAGGACTCAGGAAGTTCACTGATGAGCTCAGCAACGTACTTCTGGATAGAAAGTGCGTCCTGAGGTGTAAGACCTGTGCCGTTTGCATAAACGTCACCATTGAGAACGCCCTGTGCTGTGATGTGACTTTCGCTTGAGCCGTTAACACCGTACTTGTCGGGGTTCGAGATAGACTGAAGGATCATTACAGCATCGGAAAGATCAACCTTACCATCGCAGTTAGCATCGCCGTAGAGAGAAACCTTAGGCTCAGTTGTGGTTGTTGTGGTAGTTGTAGTGGTCGATGTTGTAGTAGTGGTAGTAGTTGTTGTAGTAGTGGTTGTAGTAGTTGTTGTTGTAGTAGTTGTCGTAGTAGTGGTCGTTTCGGGAACATTGTAGTAAACTTCAATGTTGTCAACCTTGATAGAATCAGCCTCGCCGTAGTAATATCCGAGGTAAACCTTGCCTTCAGGATTTACGAGGTTGCCGTTAGACTCATTAGCTGCGATTCCGTCAGGAATGATCCACATGATCTCTGCGGACTTGCCGGGTTCGATCACTACAGAATCAACATCGTCCTGATACCAGTAACCGTTTGCCTCGTCGGTTGTGCCGGTACCTGTGTTGTAAACGAGCTTCTTGCCGATATCTGATGTGCTGGAAACGTCAAAGCGGATAGCGTAAACGTCCATATCCTCCTTGATTCCGAGGTCAGCGTAGTCTATTTCAAGGCTGTTCTTGGATGTATCTGAGTGTGAGAGAGTCTTTGAAAGAGCTGTCTTGATAGAGCTTGTATAGGGGACAGTCTTTGTGATCGTGTATGTAAGAACTGCGCTTGTAAGAGTTACTGACTCGCCGTCCTCAAGGGGAGTGTAATCGTCAGCCTTTTCTGTTCCGTACCAGAACTGGAAGGAGATAGCATCTGTTGTAAGATTGCCCTGATCCTGCTGAACGCTGTCGGGCATCTCCCAGTAAGCTTCGATGTAGGTGCCTGCGCCATTGATAGTGCAGCCTGTTCCGATATCGTCGATAAGGAACTTAGCTCCTGCTTCCTCGAACTTGGCCTTTTCATCGTCGCCCATATCGTTGTACCAGTAGCCTGCGTTTTCCTTGTTCTCAATGCCTGCGATCTGCTTAGCATATTCAAGGTCGGAAGGAGACTGAGCCTTAACGTTCATACCGCCGCCATACATAAATACATCGAGATCCTTGACGGATTCACAAACAACTGAGAGTGACTCGATAGTAACGCCGTCCATCGACTTGAGACCGAAGTCCTTGTAAGTGAACTTGTGGCTGTTTATCGGAGCGTCATCGCTCTTTTCATCGGGGTGTGCAACGTAGTAGTCCTCGTCGTAGCCGAGTGTAAGCGCATAGTCAAGATTATCGAGCTGCTTTGCAACAGTAGCGGAAATAGTAGCTGTACCGTCCTTGTTGTCGGTGAAGCTCCACTCGCCGCTCTGCTTGTGAGTTTTCTTTATCTCAGAGGGAGTGTCAGGATCGCTGGGATCGGTAGTAGTTGAGCCGTTGAAAGTAACACCTGTGAGAGTAACAGAGTTATCTATCATTGAGCTTGTGCTGTTGTCCCAGTGTGCGCTGTAGTAGCATCTGAACTCATATCTGCCGCCTGCCTTGATATCGAGATTTGAGAGGTCAACAGTAACTGTGTTGCTGCCCTTCTTGAGTTTTATAGCATAGCCTTCTCCGTCATCGTCCCAACCGCCTGTAGCATTGTGCTCAGTCCAGTAAGGAGATTCGTTAAGCTCAACGCCGAGACCGTAGGAGAAACTCTGACCTTCATAATCGGATTCGATAGTGAAAGTAATGCTTTTTGCTCCTGCTGCTGGAAAAGTACCGGCAGCGGTATTTTTTGAAGCTGATGCATCCATTTCAGTTGAAGCAGCTTTTGCAGCCGCAGAAACAGCCGCGGGGGAAACTGCTGCTGTTGCGGGCATTGTTACCGCATAAGCAGGGATAACGGTAGCTGCCATGGCAACGCTCATAACAGATGCCTTGATTCTGTTTGAGATTGATTTAATCATAGTAATTCATCCTTTCAAAATATCATGAACATTTTACATTTGTAAGGATATTATATCACCATTCTTTAGCTAATGTGTTAACAAACTATTAAATTTAGGCGATAAAGCGGCGAAATTATTGGCAATAGTTAGAATGTTTTGTCTACTATGTAAGAATTATTGCTTTTGGTATAAAAATAGCCGATAAATACATACCGGTTTACGATTTGTTGAAATAATAATGTGATTCTAAAGGCAGAGCCTTTGGTGGGGTGTGGGGCAACGCCACGCATATAACCTCAAAGCGCTCCGCAAAGGGTGAATTAAAAAACAGTCCGGTGGACTGTTTTTTTAGAGGGAACGCCTTGCAAGTGAGGGCGTTCCTTTAAAATTATATTTTTGATAAAATTGAGAGCCGATATGTAATTATCGGCTCTCTGTTCATTTAATTTGCTATTGTAGCAGATGCCTGCGGCAGAACCGCTGCACCTGAGGTCGTTGTTACGGTTTTAGCGGTTTTCTTGATAGAAACCTTTGCCTTGGTCACAGACCAGACATTGTCATGTGTGAGACATGATATCGTAACGTCATAATTGAACTGATCCTGCGAAGTGTCCGCGTTGAGGAGATTTACATCGGCGGTAAAGTCGCTGGCTGTAAGCTCCGAAATAACACCCTCGGGGCCAATCACCGATATGGTGAGTTTCTGCGTCAGAATATCATAATCGTAGTTGTCATTTGGAGTGTTGCTCAGGCGGATACTGCTGCCGTCAAGAACGATCTCCTTTTTCGCAAGTCCTTCATCGTTGAGCGTTACGGTTATCGAATCAATGCCCGATTTGTTTATCATTCCGCTCGTTTCAAGAACAGTGCTTATGTCGAATGTGTTCGAGTAGCCGATGTCAAGGTCGCTCAGCGGTATCTTGCCTATATCGAGCGTGTCGGGGATCTCCGAGAAACTGTTGTTGGACGCGATAGTGAGCGAATCAGCAGACATCTTGAAGTCGAGACAGCTCTGGTCGAAATCGGTAGGCGCGTTGAGAATCTGAACAACGGGTTTAACGGTTTTCTGAGTGAGTACCGGAATATTAATGGTAAATGTTGAAGTATCAAACAGGAGCGATGAAGCGTCTATGCGCGTTCCGTCCTCTGAGAATAGCTGTACCTCGTCGCTGTTGAGCGTATACGAGGAATCGAGTGTGAGATTGCGGTCGGAAACGGCATATACCGACGAAATTTTCGCAAGCTGTGCGGACGGACCTGTAATATTGATGATGTCTGGCTCGCAGGTGAACTCGTCCGGATCGATCGTCTTTCCTTCTGCATACTTGACATTCGGTATTTTGGGCTTGACCTCGAACGGCAGGGTGTCGTATTTATCAAGTTCGACAACAGCGGTCGAGGGAGTTATCGACTTGACCTCATAGTTTATCCCACTGTCGCTCTTGACTTTGATAGAGAGCGTTTTTTTGCCTGTTGAGGTAACATTTTCGTAGTCAACGTATGCGGTAAGGTTTTCCGCGTTGAGGTTGCCTATCTGGGTTCGGCTTCCGACAAGCTGTACATCGACCGTGTCCACATCGCACGAAATCACGCTCAGACCGCTGTCGGCGGCAGGGCTTCCTGCGATGTCCACCGAAAGCGGAATGTTTTCAATGGTTTTGGGAATGGACGGATACAGCGTCATGGCTACCACGAGCCATATCAGTATCGCGAGCAGAAGCGAAAGGATTATCATGGGAAGATTGCCCTTGGCCTCTTTAGATCTGTGTTGGAAAAATCTCATTTATCCTTCCTCCTTTCATTGCGGGAAGGAAGCCACTTTCTGCTTGTATGCGGCTCATCGGGCGATTCGTCAAATATCTCCTCCTCAAGCAGTTTTCTGAGCTTTTCGTGAGTGTAATCGCGTGTGAGGACTCCGTTCATTGCAACAGATATCTGTCCCGTTTCCTCGGAGACAACGATAACCACCGCATCGGAGTTTTCGCTCATTCCGATAGCGGCTCTGTGACGCGAACCGAGTTTCTTGTTTATGAGAGCGTCCTTTGCGGGCTTTGGCAGAAAGCAGGCAGCCGCGAGTATCTTTCCGTCACGCATGATGACCGCTCCGTCATGCAGGGGAGTTTTCGGGTAGAAAATATTGCCGAAAACCTCCTTGCTCGGGTCTGCGTTGAGGATAGTTCCCGTTTCGATCTGCTCACCGAGGCGAACCTGCCGCTCAACGACAATGAGTGCGCCTGTGCAGGTAGCCGAAAGTTCTACGCATGAATCGCAGATAGATTCGATAGCAGGTTTCCACTTGGTTCTCATTTCGTCCGTGTTCTGACCAATGCCGAAGAGTTTGACTCCGAACTTGGTTCTGCCTGCCTTTTCAAGAGCACGTCTTAATTCCGGCTGGAACAGGATAATGAGTGCAAGCACACCGATACTCAGCATATTTTGCAGAATATAGGTAATGGTTTTCAGACCGATGAATTTGCTGACAAAGTATCCTGCGACCAGAAGAAGAATACCCTTGGCGAGCTGACCCGCACGGGTTTCCCTTATCAGCTTCAAAAGCAGGAAAATGAAATATGTAAGAATGAAAATATCTACCGCGTCTATAGGCTCAATTGTGCTTACGACACTGATGAATGAGTCTTTTAAATCGTGAAACGACAAGATCCTCACTTCCTTTCGGTGAATTGAATAGAGTTATATCATGCCCTCGGATTCGGGCTGAGTTATTGTCATTATGTATGAGGGACATAGCCCTCATTGCTGACTGCACAATACTGCATAATAATATTGTACCACAATTTCAGATAATTTCAATAGCTTTTTTACGCTTTTCCTGAATTTTTCACCTTTTTTACATAAGAAGCAAGCGCGGCAGCATCAGTCGGGCTGCTGAAAAATGACGGTGCAAAGCGGATAGTACCGCTTTTTGTGCCCAACTGAGCGTGTGCGAGTGCGGCACAGTGAAATCCTGCGCGCAGACAGTAGCCGCGCTCCGCAAGGATCGCGGAAGCCTCCTCAGACGGCATATCGCCGATGTTGAAGGAGACTATCGGCACATAGGCCGCCTCATCTTCGCGGTATATCTTTATCCCGTCTATTCTGGAAAGCTCGGAAATAAAGCCGCGGCAAATTCTTTCCTCGTGCGCGAATATCTTTTCGATCCCCGTTTTTTCAATGAATTCTATACCTGCCTTGACTGACATTGCACCGATTATCGGCGGAGTTCCGCTTTCAAGCGCGTCAGGCAGAAAATCGGGCTGGGCAAGGCTCTGTGAGAGACTTCCCGTGCCGCCCTGCATTATCGGAGTTATCGGGAATTTTCCGTCCGAGACGAGCAGACCCGTTCCCGTTATGCCATAGAGACCCTTGTGTCCCGAAGTGCAGAGAATATTGATCCCGTCCGTCAGCTTTACACTGATTACTCCGCAAGCCTGTGCGCCGTCCGCTATAAAGCAGATATTGCGCGCTCTGCAAAGTTCGGCGATCTTCTTATACGGCAGTATCTGACCCGTGACGTTGCTCGCGAGGGTGCAGACTATCGCCTTTGTGTTGCTCCTTATCAGGGAGCGGAAACTTTCAACGGTTTGCTCATCATTGGGGAAAACCTCTGCGACCGAGAGTGTTACGTTACCCTTTTTTGCGAGTGCTGCTGCCGGTCTTGCGACAGCGTTGTGCTCAAGCGAGCTGATTATCATGTGACCTCCGCCGCTCATAACGCCCTGTATCGCCATATTCAGCGCGTGTGTGCAGTTCATGGCGAAAACAGTGTTTTCGGGCTGCGCTCCGAAGAAATTTGCTGCGGTCTCTCGGGCGGAGTAAAGCGCTGCAGAGGTTCTCATCGCAAGAGCGTGCCCCCCCCTGCCTGCATTTCCGCCGTACTTTTTCACAGCGTCAGCCAGTTCGCGGCGAACCGCTTCGGGCTTTGGAAAGGTGGTTGCGGCATTGTCGAAATTTACCGTCAAATCAATCACCTCCGTTGATCCTCAGCGTGTACGGAATGGAATAATTATCGAGTATATCAGCGGCGCTTCTGCATCTGTCGCTCACATAGAGCGAAAATCCGCAGCCGCCGGAATCGTTGTTTTCTTTTCTCTTTATATTGCAGTTATACCCTCTTGTTCTCAGGAGTTTCTCGCCCTTCACGGCGTATGTGTAAGAGGGCATTTCAAAAATACAGCTTTTCAAAAAGTATCACCCCTGACTTCCGCAGACCGCACAGTTCAGCGTGAAATGCGGTACAATTCATTATATGCGCCGAACGGCTTTTCTGCCACGACGGCAGCAGTCTACAAAAAAAGGTAAATATGAAAATTAATTTCAAAGCGCTTGACAAACCGTATTTTCTGTGCTATAGTGTAATCAAATTAATTGAAACCGTTGATGCGGAGATAAAGGTGATCATGCTTCCACAGAGAGCCCGAGGTGCTGTGAGTCGGGTGAAAAACAAGTCATCAAATGGACCGCTGAGGGTGCAGTCAAACGGCTGATGTCGGAGTATTCTGCAACGTTGTGGCGCGCGTTAAGCGTCGGGGGTATGTTAGTATCCTGCTAAGTGCGCAGTTTTCTGCGAATCAAGGTGGTACCACGGATAAAGTATATTCGTCCTTGACAGATCAATAATATCTGTCAAGGACTTTTTTGTTGCCCTGACAGATGAACGGAGGCGCTTTATGAAATTTTTACCGGAATTTGAAACGGCAGTTGAACTTGCAAAGAGCGGAAAATATGATATCATGCCTGTGAGCTGCGAGATTCTGTCCGACATCTGCACGCCTATCGAGGCGATAATGATACTCAAGAATGTTTCCACACACTGCTATATGCTGGAATCTGTTGCGGAAAAAGAGCGTTGGGGAAGATATACTTTCCTCGGATTTGATCCGAAACTTCAGATAACCGCGGCAGGCAGCAAGCTTAAGATCGGAAGCGTTGAAATGGAGACTGATGACCCGAGCGAGCAGATAAGAAAGATACTCTCCCAGTACAGAAGTCCGAAATTCGACTATCTCCCGTCATTTACCGGCGGACTTGTCGGCTATTTCTCATACGACTTCCTCTCATACTCCGAAAAGACTCTGCGAATCGATACCGAGGATACCGAGAATTTCAAGGACGTTGACCTGATGCTTTTCGACAAGGTAATAGCATTTGACAATTTCCGTCAGAAGATAATCCTCATCGCAAATATGAGCCTTGAAGATCCCGAAACGGGATACAACAAGGCAAAGCTTGAACTGAAACAGATCGCCGATCTGCTCCGCAAGGGAACTCCGAAGAAGGAGACGGGCGGACACCTCACAAGCGAGGCTACAGCGCTTTTCAGCAAGGAGCAGTACTGCGCAATGGTTGAAAAGGCTAAGCACCACATAAAAGAGGGTGACATCTTCCAGATAGTTCTCTCAAATCGTCTCAGCGCGGATTTCGAGGGCAGTCTCCTCAACACATACCGTATACTGAGAACCATTAATCCGTCGCCGTATATGTTCTATTTTTCGGGCACGGACGTTGAAATTGCCGGAGCTTCACCCGAAACTCTCGTAAAGCTTGAGGACGGAGTTCTTCACACATTCCCGCTTGCAGGAACTCGTCCGCGCGGCAAGACAGAGGCTGAGGACAAGACGCTTGAAAAGGGACTCCTTGAGGACGAAAAGGAACTCGCCGAGCACAATATGCTCGTTGACCTCGGCAGAAACGATCTCGGCAAGATAAGCAGATTCGGTTCGGTTCAGGTCGAAAAGCTTCACAGCATTGAGCGCTACTCTCATGTAATGCACATCGGTTCGACAGTCCGCGGCGAGATAAGAGACGAGTTTGACGGACTTGATGCGGTAAGAGCGGTGCTCCCAGCAGGAACTCTCTCGGGCGCGCCAAAGATCAGAGCCTGCCAGCTTATCGCAGAACTTGAAAACAACAAGCGCGGAATATACGGCGGAGCGATAGGCTACATCGACTTTACAGGCAATCTTGACACCTGCATCGCTATCAGGATAGCTTACAAGAAAAACGGCAAGGTTTTCGTGAGAAGCGGCGCAGGCATAGTAGCTGATTCAGTTCCCGAAATGGAGTATCAGGAGTGCATAAACAAGGCGGCGGCAGTTGTCAATGCCCTTAAAATGGCAGAGGAGGCAGATGCATGATTCTTCTTATAGATAATTATGACAGCTTTTCATACAACCTTTATCAGCTTGTCGGAGAGATCTGTCCGGATATCAGGGTTATCCGCAACGACGATATGACGGTTGAGGAGATCGAAGCTCTCGCTCCTGACAGAATTATCCTCTCGCCCGGTCCGGGCAGACCCGAGGACGCAGGAGTTATCATAGAGGCTGCAAGGACAGTTTCAAAGAAGATACCGACTCTCGGTGTTTGTCTTGGTCATCAGGCTATATGTGCGGCTTACGGAGCGAATGTCACATATGCAAAGAAACTCATGCACGGCAAGCAGTCTTTCATAAGCTTCAAGGGAAATTCTCCGATATTCAGGGGAATAGGCGAGGGCGCTCCCGTAGCGCGCTATCATTCGCTTGCAGCCGCCGCGGACACTATCCCCGAGTGTCTGGAAGTTACCGCAGTTGCCGATGACGGCGAGATAATGGCTGTACAGCATAAGGAATATCCGATTTACGGCGTTCAGTTCCACCCCGAGTCGATAATGACTCCGGACGGAAGAAAAATGCTCGCTAACTTTATAGAACTTTGATATACATTATATAAGGAGGAAACTACAATGATTAAGGAAGCTATAGTAAAAATTGTTGACAAGCAGGATCTTACCTATGATGAGGCTTACGCTGTTGTAAGCGAGATCATGTCGGGAGCTACCACTCCTACACAGAACGCGGCATTCCTCGCGGCTCTTTCCACAAAGAGCACAAAGGCTGAGACCATTGACGAGATCACAGGCTGTGCCGCAGCTATGCGTGAAGCTGCAACACGTTTCGAGAACGACCTTGATCTTCTTGAGATCGTAGGTACAGGCGGCGACAATGCCCACAGCTTTAACATTTCCACCACTTCCGCATTTGTTATCGCGGCATCGGGAGTTCTCGTTGCCAAGCACGGAAACCGTGCGGCGTCTTCGCTAAGCGGAACTGCTGACTGTCTCGAAGCGCTCGGAGCAAACATCAGTCTTGAACCTGAAAAGTGCCATGAACTTCTCGATAAGGTCGGCTTCTGTTTCTTCTTTGCGCAGAAGTATCATGCGTCCATGAAGTATGTAGGCCCTATCAGAAAGGAACTCGGTATCAGGACTGTGTTCAATATTCTCGGCCCGCTCACAAATCCTGCTTATCCCAAGTTCCACCTCCTCGGAGTTTATGACAGACTTCTTCTTGAGCCGGTCGCAGAGGTCCTCATGAAGCTCGGT
>ULUY01057753.1_pt1 | contig 22891 bp, 20 predicted proteins | sample 1959031 | NCBI WGS metagenome assembly ULUY01 (sample SAMEA4835774, study PRJEB28245) | human gut metagenome | biome: gut microbiome; material: fecal sample | place: Denmark | collected 2008
TGTTCCGAAGGGAGGTGATATCCATGGCTGATCGTGACAGCTTCATTCTCGGTGTTCTGGCTGGCGTTCTTCTGGGCGGTGAGGACGACTGATCCGCACTTGATTTCAATATATGGAGGTGATATTCATGGGTTCTGTTCTTGGCACAATTATCCGCGCTATCTTTGACGCCGCCGCCGACCCTGCATGCCGTGACTGATCCGGCTTATTTCCACGAAAGGAAGTGATAAAACTTAAAAAGTTCAGTTTCTCGGGTATATATAGTGAAAGGTGGTGATACCATGAGCAAGATCATAAATCCCAATCCCCTGCGTGACGATTCTCCGCTCCGTTGGTTCATTTTCTGGTGATTTTTCTCTGATTCCACGTTAAGGAGGTGATTTTCATGAGTGCAGGCGTACTTACCGCCATTATCGGCGCTGCTGCTACTGTCGCTACCGCGATCGTCAATTCCAATTCTGATGACTGAACGCCCGTTTCGGGCAGGGGGAGGTGATAACCATGCGGCTTTTTTCGCCGGAAAACGGTTGACATTTCGGGACAAATGTGCTAAACTATACTTATAGGAGTGGTAAAAATGAAGCATAATAAATGTTTTCCAAAAATTCAAATCCCGGTTTGCCGCATAACCATGCGGGCTCGTGGATTTGCAGTCTGAACCACCCCCTCACCGCGAGGTGATTGAAACTTGTCGAGATCCTGCTGATTGTTCTCAAGATTTGTAAGAGTCTGAACCACCCCCTCACCGAGAGGTGATTGAAACAATCTGCTCATATGTATAAGAAGCATTTGGTTTGATATAGTCTGAACCACCCCCTCACCGCGAGGTGATTGAAACCCCACCCCGATATTCGGCAAATGTAACGAACATCGGGGGATTTTTTATCCAATTTCTACAACATTCCCCAAAAATATTGACAAAAATTGTCGAATGTGATAAAATGCTGGTTGACAAGAACAATAATTCACCGCCCGGAAATCTCCAGGCGCGGAAAAGAACGGAGTTGATATGATGGCAGAAACCGGATACGGCTGCGTGACTGCACTTTACGACTGCCGCAGCAAACAGGAATACATCTACCGCACCAACAGAATACGCGAGATCTCCGGCGGCTCGGAGCTTCTTGCAAACGTCTACGGAATGTTCTTCAGAGCCGCAGAAAAGAAGGGACTCCGCATAAATTCGGACTGGCGCAGCGGCGCGGAATTTTCCGTGAAAGCATTTGCGGAAAGCGGCTTCGACGGCGAAGTGATATACGAGGGCGGAGGAAATCTCTTTATCATGTACAAAAGCCGTGAGACCTATATCCGTGCTAACCGCATTTTCTCCCGCATGCTGCTGGAAAAGACCTACACCATATCAGTGATAGCCGCCTGCGTTGACACCACCGATAATTTCAAGGAGGACCGCACGCGCCTTTATAAGGAAAACAGCCGGATAAAGTCCACCGACTGGATATCTGTTCCCTGCAATACCCTGCCGATAACACAGGTAGACAGGGATACTTTTATGCCCATCGTAAAGAAAGAGGACAAATGCTCACTTTCCCGGGAGAGCGTGCTGAAACGTAAGGCTTTTGAGAAGTCCGCAGAGGTCGGCGAGATGTTCCTTGACGATATCTCCGGCGAGGAAAATAAGGGCACCGAAAGTCTGCTTGCCGTTATCTATGTTGACGGCAACGCAATGAGCAAAAAGGTAAAGGCGTGCACCGAGAACATCAGCGGCTATACGGAATGCACTTCAGCGCTCCGGAGGTTCTCCATAAGCACGGACAAGTCGTTCGTGGAGCGCCCGATAAGCGCTATAAAGGCAAAGCTTGCCGAACGGACCGATGGCAGGCACAAGTTCCGCAGAGTTATCGCCGGCGGCGACGAGATAACCCTGATATGCAACGCAAGAGCGGCGCTCGATGTCGTGACCGCATATTTCAGCGCGCTCGACGAGGAAAACCGCTCCCTGCCTGACGACCAGAAGAATTACGCATGCGCGGGCATCGCGATAGCGCACAGCCATGCGCCGTTCTCCGATGTTTACGAGATCGCAGAACAGTGCTGCGAATCCGGAAAAAAGAAGTCAAGAGCGCAGGACAGCCGTGTGAATTACGTAGATTTCCACTTCTGCCGTTCTGGTATCACAAACGATATGGAAACTATCCGCGAAACGCAGGAAGCCGGTCTGACTGCGCGGCCGTATGAGGTTTCGGCTGAACTGAGCGAGTTCATCAGCGCCGGACAGCGTCTGAGCGCCATCGGCAGAGCCAACATAAAGGACCTTGCGGCGGCAATGATAAAGGGCGATTCCTGCTACCGCTTCGAGGTGGAGCGGATAAAGTCCAGATACCCCGCCGCCGGGCTTGACAGCGGCGATGAAAAGCTCCGTAAACTCATTTTCGATATCGCGCAGGTTTACGATATCTGGTTTGCGAAAACTGAAACCGATGAACAGGAGGCGTCCGAATGAACTGTGAATTAAGAATAACGCTTAAATCGGATATGTGTTCTGCAAGCGGGGACGGTTTCTCTCTGTCGATAGATACCGATGTCAGCTATGACAGCCACGGTTTACCGGTGATACCCTCAAGGCGCATAAAGGGCTGTATGCTGGAGTCCGCAAAATACATAGGCGCACAGAATATCGGCGGGATATTCGGCGTTTCCGGCACCAGCCGCGGCTCGCTGAGAATAGGGAACGCAGTTCCGGAGGGCTATGCTTCCCTCTGCACGGAGGCTGAAAATTCTGGGAAGAACGCACAGCAGATACTCGCGCTGTTCACTTCCGTTAAAGCTTCCACCGCCATCGAGGACGACACGGCAAAAAATGAGAGCCTGCGCTTCATGCGCGCTGTGAACCACTATTCGCCTTTTGACGGGTCGGAGATGGTTTTCACCGCGCCTATTGAAATAGAAGATAAGTATTTTGACGAGCTTTCGAGAATATGCAGAGCTGTCCGGAATATCGGCTACAAGCGCACTCGCGGATTCGGCGCGGTCAGGTGCGAGCTTTTAAGGTCGGGGCAGTCCAGCGTAAGTACCATTTCCGGAAAGATAACAGATGATGAAGCAACCTACGAGCTTCGGTATTCCGTCCGCAACGAATCTGCACTTATGCTGCCGGGGAGCAGTTCTTCTGAAACCGCCGACTATATCAGCGGAACTTCCATTATGGGTTTCTTTGCAAATCAGTATCTGAAAAATCACTCTGACGACAGCGATTTTGAGGAAATGTTCCTCAGGCATGGTGTGATTTTCTCGAATCTGTATATCACTTCGCCAGAGGGAACAGCCGCGCTCCCCGCGCCTGCCGCTATTGCTAAGGATAAAACTCAGTCAGCTGAACATGGGACTGTTTATGAGAATCTTCTTACAGTCGGCGAAAATCACGTCAGGATACTGAAGCCGCTGAAAAGCGGCTATTTCGCGACGGGTAAGGAAGTAAAAGTCCAGACCGAGACGGTATATCATCACAGCACAGGAGAGGACAGCACTCTCTATACGCAGACCTGTATCTGTCCCGGACAGGTGTTCAGCGGAACTGTTACCGGAAAGGGAAAATACCTGCGTAACATTGCGGAAGCACTCTCCTGCGGCGTTGTGACCGTCGGCAGGAGCAAGACCGCGCAGTACGCGGAATGCAGCGTTCTGTACGCTGAGCTTAGACCGCTGGAACTGAAGCAGATAAGCGTTTCCGGCGGTGAAAGGACCGCGGCGGTGTTCTGCTCTGACGCGCTTTTCACTGACGACTGCGGAAGTTATACGACTGATTTCGCAGAGGTTTGCTGTCAGCTCGGAATAAAGAACGCCGATACCGATAAGTCGTTCATGAAATATAAGACGATCATGGGCTATATGTCCGCGGGTAACTACAAGAAACCGCATATCCGTGCGATTGCCGCAGGGAGTACGATATGCTTCACGGCTGAGAGCGTCTGCACACTGCCGGAGTATGCGTATTTCGGCGCAAAGACTGGCGAGGGCTTCGGAATGGTTCGCTTTGTAAAGGCGGGCGAGCTTATGAAACTTGGGGAATGTGGATTTGCTTCCGGAAAGGTAAATGCGGCAACGGACGGCAGGCTGACCAAATTCCTCAAAAAGAACGATACGACTGAAGAAATGCGCAGTTCCGCCATCGACTATGCGCTCAGCAACAGAAGCGCACTTGTAGGGCTGAGTTCCTCGTTTGTCGGCAGAGTATTGCTGATGATACGGCAGGCGGGCGATTTCAACGACCTTATAAAGCGGATAGACTCCGTCAAGACAGAGGCAAAAAAGAAAAAGGCGCACGATATCGCAATGACCGCCGAAAAATACAAATATAACGAGGACTGGCGCGAGTATCTCGAAACCGTGTTCCTGCTGGGTAAATACTTCCTCAGAACGGCTGACAGAAAGGAGGAAGAATAACAATGGAGCGTGTATATTACAGGTATATTTTCAGACTGAAAAGCCCGCTGGCGCTCGGTTCGGGAATAAGCGACAATACCGATTCTGACGTTCTCCTTGACAGCCGCGGTGTGCCGTATATTCCGGCTACCTCAATTGCCGGAGTGATCCGTCACAGCGTTGACGAGGATACTGCCAGAGAGCTTTTCGGAACTATCCAGAACGGCAGCGGCGAGATGAGCAAAGTGCTGACCTACGACGCAGTCTGCACCGGAGAAAACTCCGTATCTGTCCGCGACAGCGTAAGGCTGAACAACAAGGTGGCGGAGGACACAGGAAAGTTCGATTTTGAGGCGGTCGAGACCGGAGCGGAGTTCAGAGGCTATATCGAGCTTGCGGACTGCGGAGCTGACGGCGACAGCGTAATTAACGAAGCATTCCAGAAGATAAACGCAGGTCTGCTGAGATTCGGTCACAAGACGACAAGAGGGTACGGAACGGTCGCTGTTGAGGGACTCCAGCGCATAGGATTCAGCGATGCAGACGACTGGCTCGATTTCGATATGTTCGACGATGAGTGCTGGAAAAACGCTCAGGCTGTGGAACTGACGAAGCCCTCCGACCTCACGGGAATAACGCTTTCGCTGAAACAGCGGGGCGGTATTTCGATACGCAGGTATTCCACGGATGTTTCTGACGGAGAGAATGCAGCGCCAGACTACGAGCAGCTTTCCCTGCGCAGCGGAGTTCCGGTGATACCCGGTACAAGCTGGGCGGGCGCATTCCGGGCAAGATTCTGCGAGTTCGCAGGAGAAGAGAAAGCTGACGGGCTTTTCGGTCATATCGAGGAAAACGTCAAGCAGGCGAGGAATAAGAAGTCTGCCATATATTTCAGCGAAAGTATGCTTGACGGCGGTTACTACAAGACCGTTACGAGAAATTCTATCGACAGATTCACCTCTGGCACGAACGACGGCGCACTGTACACGGAGAAAACCTATTACGGCGGAAGCACCGAGCTTGAACTGCTGTTCACGGAAAAGCAGTCCGATGACGTAAAGCGTGCCGTCCTCGCAGTAATAGCCGACCTTGACAACGGCTTACTGTCCGTTGGCGGACTGACCTCGGTAGGGCGCGGAATTTTCTCGGTTGAAAAGCTCTGTATCAACGGTCAGGACATGACAGAGAGCTTCAGAAATTATGATTTTGACAAGCTGCTGGAGGTGTGGTAATGTACGATTTTATCTGTGAAAACGGCAGGGCCGAGGACTCCGGACTTGAGGCGCTTCTTAACTCAAAGGCGCAGTCCGGAATGATATCCTACCGCCAGTATACCACCGGGATATTCTGCGATGAATTCAGCGGCACAGTCGATGATGCAGTACATCTTCTTGAGATACGGCTGTTCAATGAGAACGCGGAGATAAGGGCTTCCCGCCCGGAGATCGGAATTCCGTTCACATGACGCATTATCGACGACAGTAAGTTCCGCGAAGCGCTTTCCGGCGATGAAACATTCGAGGACAGGACATACACCGAACAGCAGTATCTTGATATCGATTCCACTAAATCGTCCGGCAGGGATTATACTGCGACAGGCGGCGGGCATTACACGCTACCGGTGGAGAACGCCGAAAAGCTGGAGATACGGAACTACTGCGTTTATGACGATAACGGCATACTGAAAATAGTGGATTTCAGGATAGTGCGTATCCTTGCGAAAGGAGAACAGTAATGGACGACAGATTTGTTAATCCTTACACCTTCGTCCCGCTCCCGAAAGGCGGCGCTAAGCGCAGCGACTGCACAGAGGCGACAGAGCCGGTTTTCAGCGGGGAGATAAAGTGCAGGCTCATCACAAAAACGCAGATAGCCGTGCCGGATATTCTGAAAAATCCCGTTCCGGACAATGTGGAAAGAACCGAGCCGAAGAAATACGACTTCTTCACGCTTGACGGGAAAGCGGCTATCCCCGGCAGCGGCATACGCGGAGTTATCCGCAGCGTATACGAGGTGCTGACGGATTCCTGTATGCATCTTAACGATAAGGACGATGATTATTTTCATACCAGAATGAATAAACCATATGCCGGAATTATTACTTACGACCCTGCAAGCAATAAATATTTCCTCCATAAATCGGAGCGGGTACGCGACAAGACAGGAAGTGATTATAAAACTGGGGATAAAGTCGTATTTAATTCAAAACCCGGAAAGAAGGGCGCTTCTGATTTGGTATCTGAATTTTTGACTTATGGCAGTTCAAACGGGGTTTATCTCAGACCGGACACGTTTGGAGAAGACAAAAAATCTAATCCCAGTGTATTCAAGTGGTTTGAAGACGAAGAAGATAAAAGCGAAATTGATGTCAAATTCATTAAGCGTTTAAAGGCTAACGTTGAAATGTACAAGGGCAAACACAAGGGCGATTACGAAAAGACAATAAATGAGATGGAAAACGGAGAAGGATGGCTTCCGGTGTGGTATTATCGGGATCCTGACACCGGATCTTTTTACTTTGCTCCCTCACAGTGTTCAAGATCTGTTTTCAATAAAACATCGCATGATGTCGTTAAAGCCGCTAAAGTTAATGCGTGCGTCTCTCCTGAAAACTGCTGTGAAGCATGTGCGTTATTCGGATTTATTTCTAATGAGAATCACAATTCATTTAGTCGTGCAAGCCGTGTGAGATTTACAGACGCAGTATGTGATTCTACAGACTGTTTTGATGGTCCATATCTGTTGCCTTTACTTGCTAATCCTCGTCTGTCATCGTTTGAGTTTTATCTCAGCGGAAATTATAATAAGAGAGAATGGAACAGGCTATACGGTCCCGACAGCAGTAAAGTCACCATTGCCGGCAGAAAATTCTACTGGCACGCCCCGCAGAATGTCATCACCAGTGATGACGAGAAAGCTGAGGAGCAGCCTACGATGGCTGCCAGAATGCAGCTTGTCAAAAAAGGAATGGATTTTTCTTTCAGTGTATTTTTCGACCGAATAACAGAAAAGCAGCTTAGAAAGCTCGTATTTGCACTTGACCTCGGTGAGAATTCTGACGATTCCCGGCGTTGCCACAAACTTGGGCATGGTAAGCCTGTCGGATTAGGGTCAGTAAAGATCATTGTAGATCAGATTATAACCAGGAGCTTTGTAGAAAATCACTATTCTCTGAACGATATAACTAAGAATATATTAAGTGAAGCGAACGAGGATATGTTCCCTAAAACTCCTGTGCTCACTGCTTTTTTGGATAAGTTACTTGATTTGGATTATGTTGCAGGGTATGATGTGGATTATCCGCGCTTAAAGGAAGGTGGAGATGTTTTTAGCTGGTTTTCGGAAAACCGCGATCCGCTCGCAAGCAAAACGAACAAGTTTATAAAGGTTCAGGCTGAAAAAAGAATGGAAAGCTACAAGCGTCTTGACAATAAAGGTTATATAATATACTACAACCACCTGCCCAGGATCACTGATCCGGATCCGTCTTTGCCAAGAAAGCCTAAACCAGGTCAGAATGGCGGACAAAATTCTGGTGGCAATAAAGGCTCGTTAAATAACAGAAAATGATCATACGGGGGTGTTCTTTTGATATATCAGTCGGATTTCATAACGGACGATATCGACGCGTCGGAGCTGTATTCCGGGCTTGGGGTGAAGCTCCACGGCGCTGCAATGAAGCTGATAAAAAGCAGCTACGCTGAATTCCTCCATCAGAAGGAACACCACCCGTTCTCAATTTTCGCAGTCCCGAATGACGGCGGATTTGTCATCAGGGTTTCCGCGCTGAACGACGAGGCCGCGTGTATTATCGAAGGCTTCCGGAAAGCGAAGCGGCTCAAAATCTACGGCATTGAACAGCCGGTGCGTATCGTAGGGGAGAATCCAGCCCCGGCGATACGCGCCGACAGCTCCGGGGAGCTTATCCGGGGAAATTCCTGCCGCATGGCGTTCGTCACTCCGGCTATGTTCAAGTCGCAGGGGAGGGTGTGCTGTTTTCCGGAGATAGAGCGGTATTTCTATTCCGTGATATGCAAGTTCAGCAAGTTCGAGGGTGCGGAGCTTTCCTATGATGAGTTCTGCGAAGCTTTCGCCGCCGGGGAGACCGGGGACTTTCAGCTTCGCCGGGAGGATTACAACATCAGCGGGAATATATTCCATGGTATGACCGGGTATGTTGACTACCGCTTCCCGAAAGACCCGGAGCAGTCGCGGCTTCTGAAAACCGTGTTTGCCTACGCGACCTACTGCGGCGTCGGCGGCAAGACCGGCATGGGTATGGGCGGGTTTGTTCTGGCTTAAAATGCTTGACAAATCAAAAAAATTGTGCTAAAATATAGTCAAAAGGGTGGCTAAAATGAAGCATTATAAATGTTTTTTAAAAATTCAAATCCGAGTTTGCCGCATAACCATGCAGGTTTGTGGGTTTGCAGTCTGAACCACCCCCTCACCGCGAGGTGATTGAAACATGAAATAAAATTTCAGCTTCACCTGCACATTCCTGTCTGAACCACCCCCTCACCGCGAGGTGATTGAAACTGCTGTTCGGGACGAGTAAACGATACCGCTGCAAGCGGTCTGAACCACCCCCTCACCGCGAGGTGATTGAAACTCCAGCAGTTCCGGGTTGTCGTAGATGTTGCCGAGGACCGTCTAAACCACACCCTCACCGAAAGGTGTTTGACAATCATACAAAACCTTGACCACATCTGAAATTTGTGAGGTACAGTCGGTGCGTATTTACATAAACGAACATGGCGCAAAAGTAGGTATATCCAACGGTAAACTAGTTGTAAGCAAAAATGGCGTAAAGCTTAAGTCGCTTCCTGCTGAGCTTGCAGAGAGCCTGCTTGTCAGTTCGTCGGTGCAGATAACATCACAGGCTCTTATCTTTCTTTCCTCTCACAATGTAAGTGTTTCGTGGATAAGCGATCAGGGGAAAATAGTCTGCAGCCTGCTTAATAATGACGAGTGCCTTTCTGTAAGGAGAAAAAAGCAGTATGCACTGTCTGAAAGCAGAAGGTTCTGCAATGCATTTGCAAAAAAGATCGTTTATGCTAAGATACGCAGTCAGATATTACTGCTAAGCAGGTTGAATGAAAATACCTGCTTCCCAGAAGTGGATAAAGCAATATCAATGTTATCCTCAGCCGAGAAAAAATGCAGTTCCGGTAGTAATGCCGCCATCCGTGGAATCGAAGGCAGCACTTCCAGAATGTATTTTTCAGCGCTGAGTTTTTTTATTGATAAGAAGTTCGGGTTCTCCGGCAGGAACCGCCGTCCTCCAAGGGACTGTGCTAATGCGGCATTAAGCTATAGCTATTCGGTGCTGTATAATTCCGTTGACGTTATTCTGAGAAACCATGGGTTTGATACTTTCGTGGGATTTATGCACACTTCCCAGAGCGGTCATCGTGCCCTTGCTTCTGATATGATGGAGATATTCAGACCTCTCATTTCGGATCGGGCGGTATTGGATTTCTTGAGTTCTGCAAATATCGAAACCGATTTTACATACAATGGAGTGGCAGTTTATCTGTCAGACAAGGGCAGGAAAAAGCTTATCTCCTGCTTTGAAAAAGCGATATCTTCTGCTGCGTCTGCTCCTGATGGATATGAGCAGAGCTGCAGGGGGCTTATGCTGTACCATGCGGATATGCTGTCTTCCGCTGTTGATAACAAAGATGTTTCACGTTTTGATCCATATATAGAAGGTGAAAGCAATGCACGTTCTGGTGATATATGATGTTTCTGACAACAAAAAGCGGCGCCGTATTTTCAGAATACTCAATGGCTGCGGAACGCGGGTACAGGAATCCGCATTTGAGTGTATCATCTCCGAAGCAAGAATTTCCGCACTTGAAAGAAAGCTCTCAGCATTGATCGACAGAACTGATTCTGTAAGATTTTACAGGCTTCCCGTCAATGCAAGGATATCTGTTTATGGTGATACGACCAATGAGGTATTCAGCAGCAGTTCATATGTTGTTATTTAGAGAATATTATATTGACAATATTGACAAATCAAAAAAATTGTGCTAAAATATAGTCAAAAGGGTGGCAAAAATGAAACAAGATAAATGTTTTTTTAAAATTCAAATTCCGGTTTGCCGCATAACCATGCGGGCTCGTGGGTTTGCAGTCTGAACCACCCCTACACCGCGAGGTGATTGAAACTTCCTCAGTTGTTGCATTGAAGAAGAAATTTTTTATGTCTGAACCACCCCTACACCGCGAGGTGATTGAAACTTCTTTGATCTCGTTCCCACAGTGAAGAAATCCATTTGTCTGAACCACCCCTACACCGCGAGGTGATTGAAACTATTAATCAATTTAGCTGATGATTCATCCTCTAAATGTCTGAACCACCCCTACACCGCGAGGTGATTGAACCGAAAAATCCCGATATCCGAAAAGATACCGGGATTTTTTCTATAAAAAAACTTAAAAATTCAGCACAGCCTGGTATATATAGTGAAAGGTGGTGATAGCGATGTCCGTTCCTGCATGTATTATTGCTGCTGGTATTTCTGGTGCGTGTGCGATTACTGCCGCCATCATTAATAAAGCCGGCAAGTGATTCAATGTTCCCTCATCGTTCCTCAATGTGAAAGGAGTTCAAGATGTCTCTTTACAAACCCGGCAGACCTACTGAGGTCAAGCCCCTCGACCCCTCCAACACCCGCAAGGTTCCCTAGGCAAAGGGCGAATACCGCATTATCAATTCCAACACCCGCGAGGTGGTTTATGTCGGCGTCAGCAAAGACCTCAACCGCCGCATGCACGATCACATCAGGTCCGGCAAGCTGAGCGGCGACAATTCCATTTTTGCCTACAAGCAGGCGGACGGCAGGGCTTCACAGGCGCGCATCAACGACCACGAGCGCTCCAAGATCGAGCAGCACAAGCCGGAGCTTAACCAGCGCGCAGGCGGCGCCGGCAGACCCTACAAGCGCTGATTCGGGTATTGACTTTCGGCTGAATTTGTGTTAAAATAGGTGTATAAGGGTGGCGTTTATGAACTGCTGTAAATGTTTTTTTAAAATTCAAATCCGAGTTTGCCGCATAACCATGCTGGCTTGTGGGTTTGCAGTCTGAACTACCCCCTCACCGCGAGGTGATTGAAACTCACGCCATTGCGGTCTGTCAGCCCGGTGAACTGAGTTTGAACTACCCCCTCACCGCAAGGTGCTTGAACCGAAAAATCCCGATATCCGAAAAGATACCGGGATTTTTTCTATAAAAAACTTAAAAAACGCAGAGAAACTGGTATATATAGTGAAAGGCAAGAATGTCAGCCGGAATCTCAACTACTCTGAAAAACGTGTTGACACTTGTCTGATTTTATGGTAAAATCAATTCAGAGTGGCATGACGTCAGCAGTACTTCATGCGGCAGAAAGGAATACCAGATGAAGAACATTCTAATTTCCTGCATAAGCAAATTCGACAGAAATAAACTTGATCAGGGCGCATATACCTACCAGAATCAGGACCTTACCGTCACCGCATACCAGACCAACGAAGCCTGCCTGAAATATCTGCTGAGCAGGCTGGGCGCAGATAATCAGCTTGACGTACATATCCGCGTGCAGAGCAACGACGTAGCCGCTCCCGGGGATTTCACCATGGAGTACCTTAATGGCGAGATAGGGCGTTTCTGTGGGGAAAACGGATTTTCAGTCCCGCAGTACTTTGATGTGTTCCTCGGCGAGGACGAGCAGTACCACAGGTTCGACAGGGTGCTCAGCGAGATATCCAAGGAGGTCCAGCGAATTGCCGCAGACGATCCGGATATCACGATACATCTCGACATGGCAGGCGGAAAGCGTGATAACTTCATCTTCATTCAGCTTCTGACGAAATTGCTGTCCTATTACGGCTATTCGATACACGCATATTACACCGACGCAGATTTCAGGACAAAAACCGGCACTATTGTGAACACGGACCGCTCATTTCAGCATATGGAAGTGCTGGACGCAGTGAACGATTTCGTACAGCATGGCTCCGCTACTGCGCTGAGAGCGGCGTTCAGCAAGGTTGAAAGTCCGTCGGTCAAAGCTCTGCTGAAAACCATGGAGGAATTCAGCGATTCTATCCAGCTCTGTGCAACGGATCTTTCAAAGAAGCTGGAGCAGCTCGACCAGCAGCTTGAACAGGTCGAGAAATACGTCGAGGACGACAGCAACGGTCTGTTCATGATAAAGGCGATGATACCGCTGATACGCAGCAAGTTCCATATTTCGCATGATTCCGGCAGCCGCGGTATTATAGGTATCGTCCGCTGGTGCCTTGAAAACGGACTGGTTCAGCAGGCGCTCACCATCTACAATGAGAATATCGCAGATATCATCTATTATGAGAAACTGATTTCTATTGACATGAAGGTGCATGGCACTGAGATAAACCGCATGACGAAAGATCGCCACCCGTCAGAGGAAAACAACACGCGTCTTCTTTATGTCCTCGGAAGAGTGTTTGACAATATGTTCGATTCGCCGGACGAGGACGACAAGGAACTATGCTCAACGCTCGGCAGATACAGGAAGAAATCCAAGGAGCGCACCGACAGGTACGGAAACCGGAAATACAACAACTACGAGTGGACGATCGCCGCAATCTTTTTCGATGAAAAGTATCTTCCGGTCGGCGTAAGGCTGAATGTCCCGTCAGAGCTTATGCAGCGCATATTCAGCGACAGCAGGTTTGCGGTCTGCGCAAGGAACCGTGTGAATCACGCTTCAAATATTGACACCTATGAAAATCTTATCATTTCGCTGTTCAATGAGAAGCGCTATCCGTTCTCGTCTTACCCGAATACATTTACTCCTAAGAATGTGACCAAGGATATGAAGCGTGCGCTTGATAATCTTGAAAAAGCGCTCGATGGAAAGGAATGATATTTATGAAGCATTTTATTACTGCGATAAGCCTTGCAAAGGATCTGAAAACTACGGTATATAAAAACGCTGAAAGCGTTGAATTCCTTGAAACTGACCGCGAATTTTCCCACCCGATACTTGTTCCGATACAGAATCTAGCGGAGAGCGGTGAGAAAATCAAAGTGACCGTGATCCTCACCAGCAAGACCAGTCCGTTTGTAAAGCAGAATTACGAGCATTTCGTGGGTGAACTCAACAGACTGCGCGATGAGATCGGCTTTGATTACGGCGAGATAAACGTCATAGAAGCAAGCTATGACGAATCCTCGTCCAAGCACTTGAAGCTTTTTGAGAGCATAATAAACAGTATCGGCAGCGACGAGCTTATCACCGCCGACGTCACCTATGGCAACAAGCCTACTTCGATGGCTCTCCAGCTTGCGCTGACCTATTCGTACCTTTACGGCGACAATACCGCTGTGAAGGCGCTGGTTTATGGCGAGTACAACCACGATACCAACTGTTCAAATATTTTCGATGTTTCTGCGCTGTTCTATATCAACAATATTATGGGCAGGCTTTCTTACGCAAAGCCCAAGGATCCCCTTGCATTCATCAGACCGCTTCTGAACCACGGAGAGGACGGCGATAAGGATGAGTAATGTTGATACTATCAACCGGCTTGCAAAGGATATCGCGGAAAGATTCGGCAGCGATATAAATGCGGCTTCCGAAAAAGCCACCAGTGAATTCAATCAGCTTTATACAAATATCCTGGTAGAAGTGGACAGAACCTTTGGCAACAACCGGGATTATTATGAATTCTGTGAGGTTATATCGGACACATTTACGAAAGTAATGGAAAAGTACAATCCGCAATATGATTTCTGGAACTTCTATGTCAGCTCGCTCAAGAAAAAGGCTATATCCCGTATAGATAAGCGCAATCGTGAGAAATACGAAAAAACCAAGAGCGACGACGGAGAAAAAAGCATACAGGACGTCAGAAAAAGAGAATACAGCTTAGACGAAGCAATATCCGGTGATACTGAAGGTCTGACTGTTAACGACTCCGTTGAAGATACCAAGGATCAGACTGACAGGGCGCTTTATGACGCCGCATACAATGTATTCTATCTTGCGCTTGTCGATTACTGCCTCGGGCAGAAGGCGTCTTATTCAAAGAAAAAGACGTTCAATTACACGCCGCTGTTTTTTACCGATCAGGTGGCTTTTGAAATCATCACCGAGGGTGATGATAAGATAATGGATCTCATCAGGAGCAACAATATTAAATTCAACGAGGCGTCTGACATTGACTTCCTGAACACGTTCGTGGACAAGCACTGTGATGAACTTTCCGACGCTGACGGTGCGGATTATCTTCCGCTTTCACTTTTCACAGGAAAGGAAAAGGACTCTGATAAACCCTGCCGTGCAAAGGGGAAGCTTCCATATGCGGTTATAGAAAAGTACCTTGGATCTGCATTTGGTAAGCGGGTTTCGGATTCTGCCGTGAAGCAGAAAAAGGACGAATATGACGCTGTACGTAAATCACTTGGAGAAAGATGGGTATTATAAGTATATAATGGCATTATTGTCTTTTTAAATATCGGATAACATTTTCTCTTGCTATTCTCCACTGATTACCCACCCTGAACGCCTCAATCTCACCGCTCTGCACCAATCGCAGAGCGGTGTTTTTTCCTATATGCAGAAGTTTCTGCAGCTCTTTTAGTGTCAGTATATCTTTTGTATTATTAAGCATTATAACACGCTCCTTTCGGTTTATTTAATCCCATGTTTGCCCGAAAAGCCACTTCACACAGAGGTATATTATACCGTTGTGAGGAGGTGATCCGATGAAGGAATAAGCGCACAGACGCTCGCAGCAATAGCCGAAGCCAGCATACTGGTTATATCCGGAATAATCGGCTTAGCGACCGAGCGTCGAAAGGACGAGAAGCGCAGTCAGCTTCAGCAGAAAATCGACGACGCAGAACGTGAAATGAAACGCCTCGACAGCACGGACTTCCGGCTGAAGAAGTAGTTTATTTCGGTTTATCCTGCACCCGATTTTCACAGCAGAACACAGCCCCGTTACCGTGATGAAAATTCACGGTGACGGGGCTTTTGTTTTGCTCACAAACCGCACAACAGAGCCACACAGGAGGTAACAGAAATGTTCAGTAACCCTAGATACAGCACCAGAGGAATCAGTGAAACAGTCCCGATATTAACGCAGATCATTCTCTGGAACTGCATCGACAGCATGAAAGCCGAAAAGGATTATCTTCAGGTTTTCAAACTCACGGCAAAGGACCATACCCAGCACGTCACGCACAGTCAGGAAGAACCCGCTTACGAACACTCGTTCGATTTCCGGACTGACGAACCAATCACAGCAAAAATCTTCGTCATTGATGACGAAACACATTCCACCATGCTTTTGGCAGAAGAATATTGACTTAGGAGGATCACACCATGGACAACAACGAAAATAACCGTCCCGTTTGCAGTTGCTGCGGAGCAACGATTGAGACCGATGACTACTACACATTTGATGGTAACATTCTTTGCGATGAATGCTACCACAGCGAAACTGTCACCTGCGAACACTGTGGCGACAGAATCTGGGCAGACGACAATGCAGGCACAGACAGTATGCCGCTCTGCAACTCCTGCTACGACGATTACTACACTACCTGCGAGTGCTGCGGCAGAATCATTCACCGGGACTACGCTAACTACGACGATGACGATGATTACGCCTACTGCGACAGGTGCTACGAAGAGCGCCAGAACAGCTCCATTCACGAGTACAACTACAAGCCCGACCCTATCTTTTATGGTGACTCAAAGCGCTATTTCGGCGTGGAACTTGAAATCGATGAGGGCGGCAAGAACAGCGACAACGCTGATACGCTTCTGGGTATCGGCAACCGGGTTGCGGAGCATATCTACATCAAATCCGACGGCAGTCTGAACGATGGCATGGAAATCGTAACACACCCGATGTCGCTCCGCTATCACAAGGACAAAATGCCGTGGGTAGACATCATGCGTTCAGCAATTCGCATGGACTACCGCAGCCACAAAACAAGCACTTGCGGACTTCACGTCCACGTCAACAGAACAGCCTTCGGCAGTACCCGGGAAGCACAGGACGAGTGCATTTCCCGGGTGCTTTATTTTGTGGAGCACCACTGGCTGGAGCTGCTGAAATTCAGCCGAAGGACTGAGTACCAGATGAACCGTTGGGCTGCGAGATACGGTTACAAGAACACCCCCAAAGAGATTCTGGAGGACGCTAAAAAGGGCTGCAATGGCAGGTATGCTTGCGTGAACATCACGAACTACCACACTATTGAATTTCGTATGTTCAGGGGCACGCTCAAGTATAACACGCTCATAGCCACTCTGGAACTCGTAGATAAAATCTGCGAGCTAGCGACAAATCTTACCGACAGCGAATTGAAATCCGTAAGCTGGTCTGATTTCGTAGGTTCACTGGACGACAGCACTGATCCCGAACTCATTACCTACCTGAAAGAGCGCCAGCTCTACATAAACACACCGATTACCAGTGAGGAGGACGATTAACATGTGTGCAATTTTCGGCTTGATAGACTACAATCATACTTTAAACGCAAAACAGCGTGAAAAGCTGCTTAGTGTTCTTTCAGAGGAATGCGAGGAGCGTGGAACCGACGCAACTGGCTATGCCTTTAACCATAACGGCAAACTGACGATATTCAAGCGTCCATTCGCTGCTCACAAAGTACATCTGCGGTTGCACGAAGATTCAAATGTCATAATGGGACACACCAGAATGGCGACCCAGGGAAATAAGCTCGATAACCGCAATAATCACCCATTTTCCGGAATAGTGAACGGAACTCATTTTGCGCTTGCGCACAACGGCGTACTTCACAATGATGTGAGGTTACGCAAGCAGATATCGTTGCCGAATACTCCAGTCAAGACGGATAGCTACATAGCAGTTCAGCTTCTTGAACAGCAGAAATCCCTCGACATTCAGTCTATCTCCGAAATGGCTGAGCTTGTCGAGGGCTCTTTTGTGTTTACCGTGCTTGATGACAAGAATAACATCTATTTCGTCAAGGGCGATAATCCACTTGCATTGTACCATTACGAAACCTGCGGACTGTACATCTATGCCAGCACGGAAGCAATCCTCGACCGTGCACTGACGAGATTGGGAATCCTCAGCATTGAGCACCAGAAAATCAACACGAGTTGTGGTTATATCCTGAAAATCAATAGTACAGGCGCAATGGAACGGGGAATGTTCGATACCACAAACCTTATGATGTACGACTATCGTTATTTCCGTCGTGATTGGTGGAGTGTCCCCGAATCATGCGAAAGCGAACCGCAGGACGTAAGGCAACTCAAAGACTTCGCAAGCTCAATCGGCGTATCCCATGAAGATATCGACCTATTACTAAGTTACGGCTATTTCGTGGAGGAGATAGAAGAAATGCTCTACCAGCCCGGCGTAATTGAAGAAACATTGTGCGAAATTCTGAACGAGTGCGCATACGACTACTGCGGTGAATTCTGAGAGTTCGGAAAACTACCGCACATTGCGGATATATCCGGAAAGTGCCGAACCGATATTTGCGAACGTAGAATCACGGCGCTTTTCGGTTTCCGCAAAAGTATACTTTATCGAACGGAGGTCATATGGGAAGAACATACGGTTACGCCAGGGTTTCCAGCACAGAACAGAATCTCGACCGTCAGATCGAGGCGCTTCTCGAATACGGCGTTGAGGAACGTGACATCGTTACGGACAAGCAGTCGGGCAAGGATTTTCAGCGCAAGGGCTACCTTGCTTTGAAGAACCAGATGCTCCGACCCAGCGACACGCTGGTAATCAAAGAAATGGACAGGCTCGGCAGGGATTACAGCGCAATCAAGGACGAATGGCTCGACATTCAGCACATGGGCGTGGATATTGTGATAATTGACACACCCATACTGAACACGAAAGAGAAATCCGACCTTGAAAAGAATCTGATTTGCAGCATCGTCTTTGAGCTGCTCGCCTACACCGCCGAAAAGGAACGCCGCAAAATCCGCATACGCCAATCCGAGGGAATCAGGCTGGCACTTGACAAGGGCGTGAAATTCGGCAGACCTGAAACAACGCTCCCCGACAATTACGCCGAGGTGATTGACCTGTGGCACTCTAACCAAATTACAGCAGTAGAAGCCATGAAGCGCCTTGACATGAAGAAAACCACATTCTACAAACTGGCTCGCAGGCTGACGAACAAATGATTATCAGCGGCTAGCCGCTTTTATATAGATCAGCCGGTGCTTCGTTTGTGGAGCACCGGTTTTTTGTATTGACAATGGATAGATTTTGTAATATAATCAATATAGAGTTGTGATATTTCATTATGGCTGGAAAATAATAAGGAGAACAAATAGCATGAAGAAAAATAATAATACCTCCGAACTTGATGATCTCCTTGCAAATGTAGAAGATATTGATTTTGTCTTTGAAGACGATACTATATCTGATACAGATGAATCGGATGAGAGCGAAGAAGATGACTTACCGGAAGATTTTTTTGACGATGATTCTGAAGAAAATGATCTGTATGAACCAGATGGTACACCGAAGAAACATTCCTTTGTGGTCGGTGACAAGGTAATGACATCTATCTTTCCGGAGCGCTTTTTCGATTCCGATTATGAAATGAACACGAATGAGAAATTATATATCATTGATTGTTCAAAAGAGTGGGCGCAGGCACGTCAGGAATATGATAATTTAATGGAAGAGTACTACCTCCGGACTGAAAAAGCAAACCAGCTTACTGAGAGCAATAATCCTCCATGTTTTGAAGTCAGAGATGAGCCTGCTGATAAAGTGGCTAGGATAAAGTACCGCTTTTCGAGCATACTGGGCGATTTTGACAAAAGCAACACTGATACTATCTTTAAGGACTATCCGGTGGATATCAGCCGGGAATGTGTCAGCAATGTGATTTTTGATAAAATTAAGAGCAGGGATATCAAGATAAGAAATCCTCTGAAGATAACCGGTTTCATCGAAGATACTGCCTTTTCCTATTGGGCGGTAAAACCTATTATATATCACCGTAAGGTCAATGGCAGAGATGAATCTATTATGAGATTTACACCAGGAATAACGTACGTTGTGTGATATGTCCTCCACAGAGTCTGAAAAAGGTCCTGGAATCAAGTGGCAGCGACTATGATTATTCCATAATTTCAAGGCAGATAATCGAGAGCGAAAAGATAATCCAGCCTGAATCAGTCGAACGCTCGTTTGCTTTCCGGTGGTTCAGAAATATGCTGCCGATAAATGAAACGACCGCACTCTCTGACGCTGAGACAGAAATACTCGTCGGGCTGCCCCGTGGAACTCAGAAACTCATTTTTTCGATTTTAGGATATTCCGTGCTGTCTATGTTTGTTCCGGATATGGGGGAATATGATGAGCCGCCTAAGGTAGTTGCGGGAAACATAGTTGCGCAGACTTCTCAGGTAAAGGATATCATTTCGGCTGTTTCTGCTTGTTTTGTATCAGCCGGAGGCAGCGACCTAATTAAGCCAAAGTACCTTTCTCTCAAACCGGACGAGTCCCTGAATTCACAGAATTGCGAGCGTCGTCTTATCGTGTCGATACGACAGCTATGCGTGGCAGGGATAAGGAACAGAAACTCTTTCAGACGATACTTGACGATTATATACGATATGCGGAGCAGAAGATCGTTCCGGTTGCATATCCGGATATAGGGTGGCTGCCTCTGGTGATCAGTACCGATGAACGTGACGAGCGATTCTACAATATTGATATTCAAAGCGCAGATTTATCAATGGTTACAGAGGTTACAACAGTGTTACGAAAGCTGTACCGCAACGCCCTTGTGGGGATATCCGAAAGCGGTTTTGCCAGGCTGCGTGAAACTGTAATTGCATGGGCTGATGAGAAAGTGACCGAGCGGAATGCCACTGGCGCATACAGCTCCAGATACAAGAGTATGCCGGATTTCCTGTATGCCTGCTGCAGGTATTGCGCCGCCGGTGATGATGAATTGATTCAGACGGTCCATAATGTCATGTATGATGCTACCGGGGATTGGCCTGAGCATATGGGCGGCTCTTCTCAGAAAGATGAGAGGTATCTCAAAGTTGCTGATTTGATCAACGAACAACTTCAGAATGGCATTATTCCCGATGAGCAAAAAGGCGATGATTGCAAAGATGCCGCATTCCGTTATTTGCATAAGGGAACACCGTGTGTATGCCTGGGAGAGCAGTATATTGACGGTCTGATTAAGCATTTGAATATATCCGGTTATCAGGCAGGAGATTTCATTCAGCACTGCGCCGAATATAATATACTGAAAGACGGGCAGCGGAGTATTACCGTGAAATTCAACGGAAAATCCAGCCGATTCACAGCAATTGATATTTCTAAGATGTAATCAATTCTGGCATTACCGACGATGGTAATGCCAGTTTTTGTTGCATCATTCGGTAAATTGTGAGCTGTAACCGACACTGTGACCGAATGTGTTTAGAAGTATGCAATGCCAGCAATAATGCGGAGTTACACGGTTACAAGGTTGCAGCTGTTTTTGGAAATACGGATATTCAGAATACGAATATCAACCTGCCTTTAGGGAGATTCCCAGAGTGAGATTTCAATTTGTTGCTTACCTTTGTGCCCGGGGTTACGGGATATCCGTCTGTAATAATATTCTATGTGAGTATGAACACTGTATGTAGCCTCTGTTATGTGCGTCTCATTCCGGGTATTCTGATTTCCTGCTGCCTTTTTAATTATGTAAGGCGCACCATAAATTATAATTCGGGCTGCCTTTTGTGAACCTCTGCGTTTGTCAGAGCCATTCAAACAGACTGGGCAGATCACAAATGGATTTCTTTGCCGGGAGCGGCACCGGGTTTACCCCGATATTTTCAAACTTGTCTATCATTTTATGATAGGCTCTGCTGTCCAGCTTTGGATCCTCCTGCTCCATGGCACGACGTGCACTGAACATTCCGTGCTTCTGTGCAACGAGTTCGGAAAACCTGCACATTCTGTTCCGCATCTTTTTCCTGTTCACCTGTTCGCATATGAGGCGGTTGACCTCGCTTAGCTTATAGCTTGCTCCATCAACTATAAATTTAGACAATATCTCGTAGAGCAGGTCGCCGCTGTTATTTATGAACCAGAGCAACGTATCTGAATTCGTCAGGGTAATTTCATGCTTACGCTTAATTTTATTTACATTGAGAATGCGGTATTCTGCACGCAGTATTCCGTGAGCTTCATCGCTTGGGTGACCGATTTTTTCAAGCTGCCGCTCTTTGTCATATAAGGATAGTTCAGCAACGCCGCTTCTGGATCTGGCAGTAAATCCGGCGACCTTGTCAAACCTTTTTCCGTATTCTTTTTTACCATAGACCTTATAAGACTTTGTCGCGCCAGCACGATACATCTGCCGGATATACGCTGATACCAGTTCTGCGCTCCCTACGTCTATATTACTGCAGATATCAACTCTGGACAGCCTTAGCCTGTCTATTTCAAATTCATCGCCCAGCCAGCTGCTGAGCTGCCAGTTTACCATTTCAATAGCTTCCTGGGCGTTGCTTTCGTTGATTATCTTTACAAGCCCGTCTGCTACCAGTACTTTTTGAAGATTTACTATGAATTTTATATAGTAATCATTGTGGTTCGCTATGAGGTGAACCTGGATTCCAAGCCCCATAAATTTAAGCAGCCTATGGCATTTATAGCCTGGATTATTGCTTCTGTCGTAGAATATCTTATATCCTTCTTTCTGGCAATCGGTTTGTGCACGGTCCAGGAACTCCTGATATTTCAGGTATCCGTTTTCGCCTTTGCCAAATGATTTGCTGAGTTCAAATGTGTGTATGCTCATTTCCTTTCTCCTCAATATATAGTAGTAAAAATATACACTTTAGTGGAAGAACGCCCGCTTATGACACGGCGGTGCCGCACTCATAGGCGTGTTGTCTTGAAACCACCTGTGCATTTACTACGATATATGGAGGAGAATATTTTTATATAGGATAGAAAAATCCGCCCTGTTTAATATCAGAGCGGATAGTGTTTTGGATTCAGAGTTCTTATTTTCGCTCCAGGCTCAGAAGAGTTTTGTATTCGTCTGAATTGAGCCTTGCCGGGCGTGGCAGAACTGACGGAATCAGGTAAGAGGGAAATTTCAGCGGACTGTCGGCGCTGTAAAAGGTCTTTAAGAAGTAGTCGGTGTATGGGCTGGTATTTCTGTAATATCTGCGCTTGATAATATAGAGGCTCTCGGAAAATAACCTGTTGATCGTTTCTGTATTCCTGAATGAAGGGTTTATTGGCTTGCTTGCGGGTTTGGATAAGTTTATGGTATCCAGCATTTCTTTATATGGAGAGTGCGCGGATAATTTACCCAGAAAGCCAGCAAGCTCTCCAAATGAAATGTTATTTTTAACCAGACTATATGATAATGTGAAAATGACCGGATAGTAAATATAGTTGAGCAGGTCAACGCTTAGCTTATAAACGTTAAATCTATCGTTACGCTGGTACTTACC
>ULUY01098835.1_pt1 | contig 22718 bp, 21 predicted proteins | sample 1959031 | NCBI WGS metagenome assembly ULUY01 (sample SAMEA4835774, study PRJEB28245) | human gut metagenome | biome: gut microbiome; material: fecal sample | place: Denmark | collected 2008
AAAAAGAAAATAATTATGTCGGCTATGGTTGCGCTGCTGGTGCTTGTGGCTGCGGTACCGTTGTTTGTCATTTCAGGAGCTATTGAGATGGACAATTGGATAAGGATTGTACTTATTGTCGTAGGAACTGTGGTGGTTGTTTTTGGAATAGCGATTGCATGTGTGCTTGACAGGGATGCCGGTGCTTATGAATGTCCGGAATGTAATACAAGATTTGTGCCGGAGCTGAAGGACTATATTATGGGAGCACACACAATCACGAAGCGTAAGCTCACATGTCCTCATTGTGGGGCACATAGATATTGTAGGAAAGTATTGACAAGATGATGTGACGGGAGCGTTCCGGGACAAGGAAGTGTCCTTGTCCCATATATTGTGCGGGTGAAGGGAGATACACAGTTTATATGCTTGAGTACATAAGAAATGAATTGCTTGGATTGTCGGATAAGGGAAATTATGCCGCTTTTACGTCAGCGCTTATACCGGGCTGTGATAATGTTATAGGCGTGCGGCAGCCTGTGTTAAAGAAATATGCGCGGCAGCTTGTCAAGGATAATGAAGATTTCAGGGCATTGCTCACTGAACCGGACATTTATCACGAGGAGACACTTTTGCGCGGCTATGTGATTGGATATGGCACGGCAAAGGAAAAGAATTTTGACAGGGCATTGCAGGATTTAAAAGATTATGTTCCGCTTGTCAATAACTGGGCCGTGAATGATGGATTCTGTATAGAATTTAGGGTGATTGACAGCTTCAGGGACGAATTTCTGCCGTATATCAGGGAGTGCGTGTTGTCGGGTGATGAGTACAGGGCAAGGGTAGGGCTTATCATGCTGTTAGACCACTATCTCAAGGTTGATGAAGCTGGCAGCCGCAAGCCCAGAATGAGGAAGGTAACTTCTGCCGATATAAATATCGGAGATGAAAAGTTTATCAGAGACATACAGTATCAAGATAATAGGAAAGATATCCCTTCGAATACGGGAAATGATTATGGGATTCGCAATCAGGTAATCACGGGAAAATATTTAGATGAGATATTATCACTTGTTAACAGGGATTTTTCCGCCAACGGATATTATACCCAGATGGCGGCAGGGTGGCTGCTTGCTGAGTGCTTTGTGACATTTCCGCAAAGAATATGGGAATTTCTTACGGACAAAGAAAATCTTAGACTTGATGCTGTATCATATAAAAAAGCGATTAATAAGATATGTGAGTCATTGACACCGGACAAGGAGGTCAAGGAGATGATGAGGAAGGTATAAAATTATAGTAGCTGTTCAGAACCAACCTCGAAAATGCTATGCATTTCCTCGATGTGGCGTATCCGCCAAATAGATTTTCATATAAAAGCGTTCATTTGTGCAAGCACAACTCACGCTTTTATATAAAAATCTGCTTGGCTCTGAACAGTTACAAATTATATATGAAAATCGGATTGTTTATTGGTTGCAGCAGCTTAGGTGGTGTCTGCACCACATGGAGGTTTAGAGATGGAGCTTGATATAGTTGGTCTTGTTGGTGCCTGTTCATACGCACTTGACTGTATAGAGGCAGAGCTTGTGCATGTCACTAACAGACATGGCAAGAGAGTTGCCTACATCAGCGTATGTATGGCAGAAAGGTTGGGAATAGAAGGAAGTGCATTGCAGGATTTGGCAATCTGTGCAATGCTTCATGATAATGCATTGACGCAGTATATCTCTGAGGAAATACAGGAAAATAACATTTCCAACATATCTCTTGGCGGCAGCACGCAGGGAGATAAAAATACAGTCGTTGAAGGCGGAGGTATGTTCAATGAAAGCGAAGATATAATAAGTGAAAATGGGATGGCATACAGTCCTGAAATAATAAAAAGTATAGTCGGCTCCATACATAAAAAGATAGGGCTGCATTGTACATATGGTGAACAGAATATAAAAAAGCTTCCTTTTTATACAGATGTTTCAGGAGCTGTTTTATATCATCACGAAAATGCCGACGGTACAGGAACATTCGGAAAAAGGTGGGATGAGATTCCGCTCTTTGCGCGAATAATTCATCTGTGTGATATGGTTGATGTCATGGGTAATTCCTGTGATTTCAGCGGTGAGAGCTGGATAAGGGCAAAGGAATATGTGTGCAGGAACAGAAATATTCTGTTTGACAGCGAGTGTGCCGATGCTTTCCTTGAGGTATTTTCAGAAGAGAATTTTGTGAGCATGTCGCAGGACAGGTTTGAGGATGAGTTATGGAAAAAGATACCAAGGGACAAGAGAGACTGTGATTTTGAGACCTGTAAGGGTATCGCAGATTTTTTTGCCGGGATTGTCGATTATAAGTCGGAGTTTACGGGAAAGCATTCGCTCGGTGTGGCCAAGAAGGCGGCAGAGCTGGCAGAATACATGGGATATTCACAGGCTGATATTGAAAAATTCTATATGGCAGGTGCTCTTCATGACATTGGAAAGATGGCTATAGGCAATGAGATTTTGGAGAAACCGGGACGGCTTACGGATGAGGAATTTTCAAGGATGAAAAATCATGCCGGATATACATATATGATACTTTCTGAGGTCAAGGATTTTGATGAGGTGCGCGACTGGGCGGCACTTCACCATGAGAAGCTTGACGGAACAGGTTATCCCTTCGGGAAAAAGGCTGAAGAGCTGAATGAACCGGAGAGGCTTATGGCATGTGTTGACATTTATCAGGCGCTCACAGAGGCAAGGCCATATAAGTCAGGAATGTCTCATGATAAGGCATGCAGCATACTTGAAGATATGGTACAGAAAGGCTGGATTGATGCGGCTGTTACCGACAAGCTAAGAAGCTGCTTTGATGTTGGCGGAAGGGATATGGTGTGAAGAAGTATGAATAATATACAGAATAAAGACGAGGGTCTTATTGGAAATGAAAAAATAGAGGAGGCGGTTCTGGCACTTCAGAATGAACCTTCAGGCGAAAGGCTTGCACATACGCTGACGGTTATCCGCAGACGTATGAAGGAGGGGGGACAGCTCATTGTCGCAGTTGAACCGTCACTTGAGAACATGCAGATGAGGCTTCAGACAGTTAAGACTGAGGACGGAGAAATATGGTGGTCTGCTTTTACAAGCTTTGATGAGGAACTCAAAGGAGCTGACAGCATAAAGTCTGCTTTTTTGACTGATATAGGGAGACTTTTTCATACCGCTCTTGAAGCTGCTGAGATAAAGGGAATTATTATAAACCCGTGGAACAGGACGATAATGCTTGATAGAGAGCTTATAAATATTATTCTGGGACAGGAGAGCTGACCTGTGCTGCGGAGCGGTTTCCGTATATCAAATGAGGGGCAAAATACCTTTTGCCCCTCATTTGCAGTATATACTTATACAGCTTATATAACTTATTTGTTGCTGCTGTCTGCGGCAACAACGGCATTAATCTGCTCTAAGAGCTGGTCATAATTATCCTGATTATCTATACCTCCGAGAAATGGTTCGCCAACAATATTACCGTTTCTGTCGATAAGTATGGTAGTAGGGAAGGCCATGATATTGCCTGCATATCTGCCTGCTTCCGTGTCAGAGTCAAAATAGATATTGCGGTAGGATGCACCTTGGCTTTCAAGAAGCTTTAAGGCTTCCTCAATACCTGACTTATTTCCGTCAAGTGTTTCCGTGTTGATACCGATGAGCTCGCCGCCCATGCCCTTAAGGGTTTCATTGAGTTCATTAAGCTTGGAAAGCTCGGCAACACAAGGCTTACATCCATTGAACCAGAAGTTGACTACAGTTACTGCATTTGCGGAGAAGATGCTGTCATCAACATCATTGCCCTCAAGATCTTTTCCTGTGAAGCCCGGAAATGGATTTGAGTTTTCTTTGACAGATGTACCATCAGCGGATGCTCCGGCAGCCGAAAGCTGGTTCTGGAGTTCTGTTATCTCTTTTTCTATACCTCGTATCGTTTCTATGTCGGCACTTACAACCGCAAGCTCCTCCTCCGTGAAAGACGCCTTGTTGGCTTCAAGAGTACTTGCAAGGAAGTCGGCATATTCCATTTCCTGATTTTCACCGGTATTGTCCTTGCTCATGAATCCGAACATCTTGTTCCATACATCGCTGTGATCGCTAAACAACACGTTTTCCTGCTGATAGAGGTCATTCATACGCTCTGTAAGTTCATCTGTGCTCATTGAGGTGCCGGTATTGGCTGAGCTGCTTTCGGTGGAGCCGGATATGCTGCTGCTTGTAGTAGTGTTTATGTCCGTGCCGTTATTGCCTTTTCCCGAGCATGCTGTTATTGCAAGTGCTATTGACAGGGTTGTTAATGCAGTGACTAATTTTCTTGTTCTCATAATAAAAATCTCCTTATAAATAAAATATTTTTTTTGTTGTCAGGTATTGCCATGACTTTAGATTATTTGGACGGCTGTTCAATATTCAGGTCCTTCTGTCCGCTTTTGCCGGTTGAGTCCTTCTGTGTGCTGCCAAAACCATATTTGTAGCAGATTGCATTTGTCGGACACGCTTTTATGCAGGCTCCGCAGCGTATGCATTCAGGGTGGTTAGGACTGGCTGTTACATCGACATCCATTTTGCATGCCCTAGTACATTTTTTGCAGCCGACACATTTGTTTGTGTCAACCTTCATCTGAAGGAGCGATACCTTGTTAAAAAGCGAGTATATCGCACCCAGAGGACATATCCATTTGCAGAAAGGTCTGTAAAAGAGGATGCTTAGCACAACGAAGATTATAAGTATTGAGCTTTTAAATGTAAACAGCTTTCCAAGTGCCGAGCGGATTCCGCTGTTGGTAAGCGAGAGTGGGATGGCACCTTCAAGCACTCCCTGAGGACATATATATTTGCAGAAAAATGGATCGCCCATGCCTATGGAATTGGTGACTACTATAGGCAATAGAACAACGAAAACCACAAGTATAACATATTTCAGGTATCTGAGAGGCTTGAGCTTTGCTGTGGAGAACTTTTTACCGGGTATCTTGTGCAGCAGCTCCTGAAACCAGCCGAACGGACATAAGAAGCCGCAGATTGCTCTGCCAAGCAGTACGCCCATAAGAATGAAAAAGCCGGTTATATAATATGAAAACTTAAATTTGGATGAGCCTACCACCGCCTGAAACGCTCCAATCGGGCATGCACCTGATGCAGCCGGGCAGGAATAGCAGTTGAGGCCGGGAACACATACGGTTTTAGCATTTCCGCGGTATATGGTTCCTTTAAAAAGGTTCGGCAGATGAATATTGGTGAGTAAAGTGGCAGCAGCCTGTATCCATCCACGGAAACTAGCGATTGCTTTTGAAAATGTTTTTTTCTTATCCAATTCCTACACACTCCAGACATAATTTTATTGCCTTGCTCAGCACGGTGGCTGCTTCACCACGGTATGCGCCGTATATAAGCATTGCGGTACCGGCAATAAGCAGCGCTGCCTGAACAACAGCCTTTGTTTTGCATTTCAAATAAATTTCCCCTTCCATTTGTGATTTTCCTGCACAAGCAGTGCATTGTCAGAATGGCTTATTGACCTTTCGACAATATTATCATACAATACAGGGTGTTAAATTTGTGTTAAGAAAAGAGAAAATTAAAAATAAAATTGTAAAGCGGATATAAGCATCCCCCTTATCCACCGCTTACTGCTCTACACACTTGAAACGGGGGAGTGCTTATTCTGCGTTCAAATTACTTATTGGATGCAGTACTGCAGGCATTGCCTGTAGTAGACAGGAGTATAATTATGAGACTGCTTATTGTTGAGGATGAAAAAAAATTGTGCGATGCGATAGCGAAGAGCCTTCATGGAGCCGGATATGAGGTCGATGTCTGCTATGACGGCGATGAAGCGCTAAGTATGATACTTGAAGAGAAATATGATTTGCTTGTGCTTGACCTGAATCTTCCGGGGACGGACGGAATGGAGATATTAAGGACGCTCAGGCAGGAAAATGAGGAAACCAAGGTGCTTATTTTGTCTGCGAGAAGCCAGATTGCGGATAAGGTGGAGGGGCTTGACGCAGGAGCTAATGACTATATGGAGAAACCTTTCCATCTGCAGGAGTTAGAGGCGAGGGTGAGAAGCCTCACAAGACGCAGGTTTGTCCAGAAGGATGTGTGTCTTGAATGCGATGGTGTGAAATTTAATACAAGGGAAAGAGTTGCTTATGTGAACGGCGCTAAGGTGATATTGACAAGAAAGGAGAATGGCATACTCGAATATCTTTTGTTAAATCAGGGAAGGCCGGTAAGCCAGGAGGAGCTTATTGAACATGTGTGGGATGCGACGGCTGACAGCTTCTCCAATTCCATACGGGTTCACATGTCATCACTTAGAAAAAAGCTTAAGGCGGAGCTGGGATATGACCCGATTGTGAATAAGATTGGAGAGGGCTACAGAATAGGAGATAAGTCATGAGAAAAATATCTCTTCAGTGGAGACTTACTGTAATAACGGCATTGCTTATAGCGGCGATATGTATTTTTTTGAATTTCCTGTTGTACAGGAACGGAATATACTATATTGATTCGCTTCAGAATGTTGTGACTGACCACGGCAGCAGTGCCGAGCAGGAGACCCTGTATATTGATATTCCGGACAGTGAGTGGGATGATTTCGCTTCGCAGTTTGCTGTGCAGATATATGATAGCAAGGCAGGCTATCGAAGAAGGGGCTGGTTTATAACAGCGGTGGTAACATTTATCGGAGGCATGGTCACATATTTCGTGAGCGGACATGCTCTCAAGCCACTCAGGGATTTTTCGGCAAAGGTTGAAAAGGTTCAGGTACAAAACCTGACAGCGTCCGTTATTGATGAAAAGGGAGCTTCAGAGCTTGTAAGGCTTGGAGATTCTTATAATAAGATGCTGATGCGCTTGTCGGATGCGTTTGAGGTACAGAGACAGTTCACAGGAAACGCAGCACATGAACTTAGGACACCGCTTGCACTTATGCAGGCGCAGCTTGATCTGTATAATTCCTCCGCACATCCGGACGTGGATTCTGAGACCGCCGAGACGATACAGATGGCTGCCGAGCAGACGGAAAGACTTACAAAGCTTGTTAAGACCTTACTTGATATGAGTGAGCTGCAGACAGTGGCACGCACTGACGAAATAGAGCTTGGAGCGCTTGTGGAGGAGGTATTGGCTGACCTTGAACCGCTCGCAAGGGAGAGAGGCATTGTACTTAATGCCGGGTGCTGTGGTGAACTGTATATGACCGGAAGTGATATACTTATCTACAGAGTTGTGTTCAATCTTGTGGAAAATGCGATAAGATATAACCGCGATGGTGGAAGCGTGTATGTGTCGGTTAATAAAAGGGATACTAATGCAGTGATTGACATAAGGGATACGGGAAGGGGAATAGCTCCTGAGTATATTGAAAGAGTGTTTGAACCTTTTTTCCGTGTGGATAAGTCAAGAAGCCGTGAGCTTGGAGGAGTTGGTTTAGGGCTCGCACTGGTGCGTGAGATAGTGCGGCTTCATGATGGAAGCATTGCCGTAAGTGAGAGCAATGAAGAAGGGACAACCTTCGAGGTGGTTTTCCCCCTGTGAAACAATATAACGCATCATAAGCTATGCACATATACAGCTTCATAAAGTAAAGCGGACATAAGCATCCCACTTACCCACCGCTTAGTGCTCTACACACGTAAAGCGGGGGATTGCTTATTCTGCGTTCAATATAGTAGTAATTAAGAAGATAAAAATAGATTGATTTTTTGTCTGATTTTGTGTATAATCCGCTATATAAAACCCATTGGGTGTGGATTTTTCAAGATTTGAAATCTTTTTTCGCCACATAGCTTAATAGCAGGCTATGTGGTTTTTTTGTGCATTTTTGGTATTGGTAAGGAGAAAATTATTATGAACCAGGCATTTATGAAGGAGAGGAGAATATTTCCTCTGGTGTTGTCGATGGCTCTGCCGATGATGCTGTCAATGGCATTCAGTTCACTGTATAATATTGTGGACAGTTATTTTGTGGCGAAGCTGTCGGAGGATGCGATGACAGCGCTTTCACTTGTGTTTCCGGCGCAGAATCTTATGACCTCCGTGGCGGTGGGGTTCGGTGTCGGAATCAATGCGATGATTGCATTTTACCTTGGAGCGGGACAGCAGAAGAAAGCGAACCATGCTGCTGCACAGGGACTTATGTTCAGTGTGGTTCATGGTCTGCTTATCATGGCGCTGTGTCTTATAGGCATGCCGGCGTTCCTTGGTGCTTTCACATCGAAGCAGTCGGTTGTGGATTTGGGAGCTGAGTACTCTGACATAGTCTTCCTTTTTGCCGTGATAGTGAATGTCGGCATAACCTATGAGAAGATATTCCAGTCGGTCGGAAGAATGAAGGAGACCATGATATGTATGGTTATCGGCTTCGTGGCTAATATCGTGCTTGACCCACTGCTCATATTCGGTGTCGGATTTTTTCCGAAGATGGGAATAAGAGGTGCGGCCGTTGCAACCGGAATCGGACAGGTGCTGACGCTTATTGCATACATTGTTTTTGATAAGGTTAAGCCGCTTCCGGTAAGAATAAACAGGGAAAGCCTGAGCCTTGACGGTGAGGTGTGTGGACGCATGTACGGAATAGGAATCCCTGCAACGCTCAATATGGCTCTTCCGTCCGTGCTCATAACAGCGCTTAATGGCATACTTTCGGTATACTCGGAGAGCTATGTCCTTGTGCTTGGTGTCTACTATAAATTACAGACCTTCATTTATCTTCCGGCAAATGGAATCATTCAGGGAATAAGACCGCTCGTTGGATATAATTACGGTGCGGGTGAAAACAGGAGGGTTGAAAAGATATACAGACTTTCGCTTGGCATGGCAGCGCTTCTGATGGCAGCCGGGACAGTGGCATGCATGGCTGTACCGTCACAGCTTATGGGTCTGTTCTCTGACAGTGCCGACACGGTTTCTAAGGGATGTACGGCACTTCGCATTATATGCCTTGGTTTTATTGTGTCATCGCTGTCGGTGACTTACTCAGGAACGCTTGAAGCGCTCGGAGAAGGTGTTCCGTCACTTGTAATCTCGCTTATGCGATATATTGTTGTTATAATTCCGGCGGCGTTCATTCTCAGCAGGGTAATCGGTGCAGTCGGAGTGTGGTGGGCTTTCGTGATAACGGAGTGTACAGCAGCGGTGGCAGCATGTATACTGTTCCATAGAATCTGGGGCAGAAAATCGAAAGCCAATGCAGGGGAATGATTTATAAATAAAAAAGTACTGGGACAGTACAAAAAAAGCAAGGCTTATCATATGGCATTGTGCCACTTTAAGCTTTGCTTTTTGACGATTCCGACCATTTTTCCCATAGTGAAAGTGGCAAGGACAGTTCCGATTCCCACAGATGAAGCTGCGGATATACTGTTGTATGCATAAATATAATACGTTATACACTCGTAAATTAAGTTGGCATGTTTTGACCCCAACATCATAAAATTATAGATATTATCTATATATTTCATTGACTTCGATATACAGAATTACCATTGTAAGAATTGGGGCATTTACATGAGTTGTATCTTCCCTGTTTTATGTTATACTGTTTATATAATATTGCAGAGTTTGATAATATTCCGGAAGGCTTAAAAGATAAGAGAATTGATGAAGTTGATAGAACTCCGGCAGAAAATATTGCTTATCAGGCTGGATGGACAATATTGGTTCTTAAATGGGAAGAAGATAGTGCTATAAGCTGCCGGCAAAGCAGCTGTGCATTATAAGGACATAACAGAGAAGTCATTTTTGAGTATGGAGGAATTATGCTTAGGATAGGTGTTGATTTGGGTGGTACGAACATTGCGGCGGGGCTTGTCGATGAGGAGTACAGGATTCTGGACAGGGTGTCGGTAAAGACGAATCTTCCGCGGCCGGCAGAGAGTATCATTACCGATATTGCGGGACTTGTAAACCTGCTCTGCGAAAAAAATAATGTTGCGCAGAGGGACATTGAATCGGTCGGCGTGGGAGTTCCCGGAACGGTAAATGAGGACACAGGCTATGTTGAGTTTTCCAATAATCTGGGCTTTGAGATGGTTCCGTTTATCAGGCTTCTTGGGGATATGGTAGAGGCACCGGTACATTTTGGAAACGATGCCAATGCTGCTGCACTTGGCGAATATCTGGCAGGTGGCTACAATGTGAAGTCATTCGTTATGATTACATTGGGGACAGGCATAGGAAGCGGAATAATTCTTGACGGAAAGCTCATCAAGGGAATTAACTATGCCGCCTCAGAGCTTGGGCATACCGTGATTAAGCTGGGCGGAGAGCAGTGCACCTGCGGAAGAAAGGGCTGTTTTGAGGCTTACGCATCGGCGACTGCGCTTATAAGGGACACGAGGAGATTAATGCTGAAAAAGTCAAATGCAGTGGAGAGTATGCATAATACCGTGGGTAATATGATTGTGAGAAGTGAAATCTGGAAGCTGTGCGATGGCGATGTCGGCAAAATAGAGGCAAAGCATGTATTTGATGCGGTAAAACATGAGGATGAGCTTGCAAAAGAGCTGTTTTGGAATTATACTGAATATCTTGCGGAGGGAATTGCCAACATTATAAATATCCTTCAGCCCGAGCTGGTATGCATAGGAGGCGGGGTGAGCAAGGCGGGGGATATGCTGCTTGCACCTGTTAAAGAGAAGGTGGCAGGACGGATTTTCTCAAAAAACTCTGCAAGAAATACGGATATCGAGCTGGCACGGCTTGACAACGATGCAGGCATTATAGGGGCTGCGATGCTGTAGAGACAATTTATATATTTGTTTTGTGAAAGGTGTAGATATGATATATAATCAAAATTAAACGATGTTGAGGTCAAAAGGCATTTTGACCTTTATGATATCTATGATATCTATAATATCGAATTGCTACGCACGGAAGAAAAAGATTCGTGCATGAAAAATCTTGAAATAAAAAATATCTGGAAGTGGAGATTGGTTTGATATGAGACTGGTAATACAGCGTGTCAACCGCGCAAGCGTGAGGGTTGACGGAAATGTGATTGGAAGTATAGGGAAAGGGCTGTTGATTCTGCTTGGAGTTGCCAATGGTGATACCAAGGAGATGGTTGACAGGTATGTGAAGAAGCTGTCAGGCTTAAGAATATTCGAGGATGCGGATGGAAAGACGAACCTCTCGCTTGCGGATGTAGGCGGTGAGCTTCTGGTTGTGTCACAGTTTACACTGTATGCCGACTGTAAGAAAGGAAACAGGCCAAGCTTTGTAAATGCGGGTGCTCCTGATTTTGCCAATGATATGTATGAGTATTTTAAGGAGAAATGTGTTGAGACGTTCGGCAGGGTTGAGTGCGGAAGCTTCGGAGCCGACATGAAGGTAGAGCTTGAAAATGATGGACCGTTCACGGTTCTATGGGACAGCGATTGGTGGTAGTAAAAATATGTGTATAAGGGGGAGTTATGAACAACTATCTTATAGTTACCGGTGGATATACGGACGATAATTTTGCAGTACGGTGGATAAAGGATAATAATTTTGACTGCATGGTTGCCTCAGATTCCGGAATGGAATTTTTCAGGCGCACAGGTATTGTGCCGGATGTCATAATAGGCGATTTTGATTCGGTAAATGCAGATACATTGGATTTTTTTAAGAAAAAAAATGATATAGAATGGACGAAGCTCAATCCGATGAAGGATGACACAGACACGGAGGCGGCTATAAGGCTTGCCATTGAAAAGGGAGCACAGAGCATAACACTTCTTGGTGCGACAGGCAGCAGAATAGACCATGTGCTTGCCAATATTGAGCTTCTTGGAATAGGACTTAGGCAGAAGGTACAGATGCAGATTGTGGATGCACACAACAGAGTCCGGATGATTGATTCGGGACTTACCATAAAAAGGGACGAGCAGTTCGGAAAATTCGTGTCCCTGATACCGTACAGCATGAGGGTTGAGGGGGTATGTCTTGAGGGCTTTAAATATCCGCTTGATAATTACTGCATGAGCAAGTTCAATTCGCTTGGAATAAGCAATGAGATTACAGAGGCTGAGGCAAGAATAAGCTTTTCCGATGGGATAATGGTTGTAGTGGAGGCAGTTGACTGATATGGATAAACATTCACAGAAAAACGGTATTATAGAAGGTACAATATGGAAGCAGCTTCTTATATTTTTCTTTCCGATTCTTGTCGGTACTTTTTTCCAGCAGTTGTATAACACGGTGGATGCCGTGATTGTGGGGCAGTTCGCCGGAAAGGAGGCATTGTCGAGTGTCGGCGGTTCGTCGAGCCAGATAATCAATTTCGTGGTCGGATTTTTTACGGGACTTTCTGCTGGCGCAACGGTTATTATCTCACAGTTTTACGGAGCTAATGACGCGAATAAGATACATAGAGCGCTGCATACGGCGTACGCATTTTCGATTGTGGGTGGAATAATAGCTGGAATAATCGGAATCGCACTCACAGTCCCGGTTATGAAGCTTATGAATACGCCGGTGGAGCTTATGCATGATTCGGCAATGTATGTGATGATATATTTTGGCGGACTGGTGTTTATTTTTGTCTATAATATGGGCTCGGCAATACTGAGGGCGATAGGTGATTCTAAAAGACCGTTATATTATCTGATAATATGCTGTTTCATAAATATCGTGCTGGATATTGTATTTGTGAGCGTGTTAAAGCTTGGGGTGCTGGGTGTCGCAGTAGCGACCTTTATTTCACAGCTTGTAAGTGCAGTGCTTGTGACAAGGGCGCTTATGTACCACACTGAGGGTATGAAGCTTGTGCTGAAGGAGATAAGGCTGCATGGGGACGTTCTTCCTGCGATGCTTAAGATCGGACTTCCGACGGGAATACAGTCAAGCATGTACAGTGCCTCCAACATAATAGTGCAGTCTGCACTCAACGGCTTCGGCGTTGACACGGTGGCTGCATGGTCGGCATTTGGAAAGATTGACAGCATGTACTGGATGATAAATACAGCATTCGGAATAGCGGCTACGACCTTTGTCGGACAGAACTTCGGTGCAGGAAAGTATGACAGGGTTAAGAAGGGAACGCTTCAATGTCTTATGATGGATATAGCGGCTGCGTTGCTTTTCAGCACGCTGGTGCTGACGTTCGGACAGTATATGCTGAGGATTTTTACCTCGGAGGCAGAGGTTATCAGACTTGGCGTGAGGGTTATGAGAGTTATATCACCTGCATACTTCATTTTCGCATTTATTGAGCTTCTGTCAGGCTCCCTAAGGGCACAGGGGCATGTGCTTGTGACAACCATTATGACGATGCTCGGAGTGTGCGCATTCAGGGTGGTATGGGTGCTTTTCATAGTTCCGCAAGGTAAGCTTGAGCAGATAGTGTTCTGCTATCCGGCGACATGGACAATCACAGCCGTAGGAATGATTATTTATTATATTTATAAGCAGCGCAGTATAATAAAGAAATATAAGAATACATTGCCCGCTTAAACTGGCAGGTTTTACTTTATAACTGCATGCGGTAATCGGATATAGAAAATGGAGTAATACAGATATATGGAATCAAAAAGAGAATTGACGAAGGATATGACAAGGGGACCGTCTGCGAGGCTGCTGCTCGTTTTTGCGCTGCCGCTTATGCTGGGGAATCTTTTTCAACAGCTCTACACGATGGTGGATACCATTATTGTCGGTCAGGGTGTCGGCATAAATGCACTGGCATCACTTGGTGCGTCCGACTGGCTTAACTGGATGTTTATAGGCTTTGTGACGGGAATCACGCAGGGCTTTTCCATTATTTTTGCACAGTTTTATGGTGCCGGTGATGCTAAGTCGCTCAGAAGCTCAATAGGTAATGCACTTGTGCTTACAGCGCTTGCCGCTATCTTCTTTACGATGGCGGGACAGCTCGCGATAGTGCCGGTTTTAAAGCTCCTTGAAACCCCGGCAGATATTTTTGCAGGCTCGGAAAGTTATCTGAGGATTATGCTGGGCGGAGTGGCAGTGAGCCTTATGTATAATTTTGAGGCGGCGCTTTTAAGGGCATTGGGTGACAGCAGGACACCGCTCATGGCGATGATCACGGCGGCTTTGACGAACGTTGCGCTTGACCTTCTTTTTGTCCTTGTTTTCAAGTGGGGAATAGCAGGGGCAGCATCAGCGACCATTATTGCCCAGGGAGTATCAGTTGTATACTGCTTTTCAGCTATAAGAAAAATAGACATGATAAGAATAAACAGGCAGGACATTGGCATACATGCCGCAATGTCTAAGAGGCTGTTGATAGTCGGTCTCCCGATAGTATTCCAGAATACCATGATAAGCATAGGAGGAATGATACTGCAGTCTGTCGTGAACAGCTATGGATTTCTGTTTGTTGCAGGCTATACCGCCGCTAATAAGCTATACGGACTGCTTGAGACGGCTGCAATCTCCTTCGGCTTTGCAATCACAACCTACACGGCGCAGAATCTTGGGGCAGGCAATTTTAAACGTATAAGGAAGGGCATGAGAAATGCGGTCATAATGGCGCTTATCACATCGGTTGTTGTATCTGTCTGCATGCTCATTTTCGGACGCCCGATTCTCAGGCTTTTCATATCTGACGAGACAGGGCAGGTGGAGGAGGTGCTTGGAATAGCCTATCTGTATCTCAGCATAATGAGCTGGTTTTTGGCTGTCCTGTACGCGCTTCATACCTACAGAAGTGCGCTTCAGGGGCTTGGAAATACGGTCGTTCCTATGCTGTCGGGAATTATGGAGTTCATAATGAGGACAACTGCTGTCATGCTTCTTCCGAGATTTGTGGGTGAGAAAGGTGTGTTCTATGCGGAGGTGTTTGCATGGACAGGTGCAACAGTGATTCTTGTCACGTCATACTATGCTGTGAGGAGAAAAATAGAAAAAAAGCTGAAAATTACTTAATTCCTATTGACATAGTAGGAATTAAGTAATATACTTGCAAAAAACATAAAACGTGAGGCAATGACTGGTGACAGCCACAAGCAGGAAGGAGATTATGTATGTCTAACATTTACAAGGGAGCAGTTGAACTTATCGGAAGGACACCTTTGGTTGAGGTGGTCAATGTTGAGAAGGAGCTAGGGCTTAAGGCTAGAGTACTTGTGAAGCTTGAGTACTTTAACCCGGCAGGAAGCGTCAAGGATCGTGTAGCTAAGTCGATGATAGAGGACGCTGAGGCCAAGGGGCTTTTGAAGGAAGGCTCTGTAATCATTGAGCCTACATCAGGAAACACGGGTATAGGTCTTGCATCCATAGCAGCATCTAAGGGCTATAGAATCATCCTTACAATGCCTGAGACAATGAGCGTTGAGCGCCGCAACATCCTTAAAGCCTATGGTGCTGAGATTGTGCTCACTGAGGGCGCTAAGGGAATGAAGGGTGCCATCGCAAAGGCTGAGGAGCTTGCCGCACAGACACCTGACAGCTTCATCCCGGGACAGTTCGTAAATCCTGCCAATCCTAAGGCTCACAGAGAGACAACAGGTCCTGAAATCTGGGAGGACACAGACGGGAATGTCGATGTGTTCGTTGCAGGTGTAGGTACGGGCGGAACCCTCACGGGTGTAGGTGAGTACTTAAAATCCAAGAAGCCTGATATCAAGGTGGTCGCAATGGAGCCGGCTTCATCACCTGTCCTTTCACAGGGCAAGGCAGGAGCACACAAGATTCAGGGTATCGGTGCAGGCTTCGTTCCTGATGTGCTCAACACCAAGATATACGATGAGATTCTCACTGTAGAGAACGATGACGCATTCGCAACAGCCAAGCTTCTTGCAAAGAAGGAGGGCGTTCTTGTCGGAATATCCTCAGGTGCGGCTCTCTACGCTGCAATTCAGCTTGCCAAGAGACCTGAGAACGAGGGCAAGACTATTGTAACATTGCTTCCGGATAGTGGGGACAGATATTATTCAACTGCTTTGTTTACAGAGTAGAATTAAATTAAATATGATATTGCTTAGCTGATAATGGAATATCGGCGAATGATTAAACTGCTGCTTAGACAGATTACTATTTAGTGGTCTGTTGGGCGGCAGTTTTTTGGTATTAGACTGTTACAGAATATATAGCATTAAATATAGAAATTTACAAATACTATTGCTAAACATGATACATTATGGTATCTTTATATAAAAGCATAGTTCTTATATTTCTGTATAATCTAATTATTCGCGTTTAAGACATTCGTGCTTTTGAATCCCATAGACAACAGCAGGAGCACGATGTTTTGGAAATGCATAATGTTTCCTGCAATACACAAGGAGGCATTACAATTGAATAATGAGAGAGTTAAGCTTCAGTGGCATCCGGCATTCTGTGCCGCTGCGCGGCTTGAGTTCAATGAGGACAGAGATGTACTTGAACGCAGAATAAGCAATCCCCCGCTTCAAGTGTGTAGAGCACTAAGCGGTGGGTAAGGGGGATGCTTATGTCAGTGGGAGTTGAAAGCTCCCACTGACAGTTCGCAAAGCGACTGCGTTCATGAGCAAGTAGCGAAAGCGGATTGCGAATGTCCGCTTTACTTTTATTCGGAGTATAATTTAAGCAGGAAGCCATTACAGATAGACCTGCTGATAATTGAGAAGAATAAGAACATCAGGATAAAAAACCAGATAGGGCACATATTCAGGCAGAACAACATAATTGAGTATAAAAGCCCCGGAGATTCCATGTCGATAGATGATTTTTATAAGGCAACAGCCTATGCATGTATGTACAAGGCATTGGGGGAGAAGGTTGATGCGGTTTCAGCCAATGAGCTTACAATCTCAATGATGCGTGAGTCATATCCTGCAGGCATGATTGCCACTCTAAAAAGACAGGGAATAGAAATCGAAAAGGTATACGATGGAATATATTATCTGAAGAATTTTTTTATTCCGACACAGATAGTTGTGACAAAGGAGCTGTCTCAGGGACTGCATAACAGTTTTCGTGTGCTGTCAAGAAATGTGGATGAGAAGGATATAGAGACATTTTTAAAGGATGCTGAGGGCTACATAGGAAAGAGTGAGAAATCAGACGCGGACGCAGTGCTGCAGGTGAGCATGTCCGCAAACTATGAGCTTTATGAGAAAGTGAGGAGGGATAATACAATGTGTGAAGCGCTGAGAAGACTTATGAGGGATGAGATTGAGGACGCTTTGGACGCTGCGAAGCAGGAGGGCAGTGCAGAAGGACATATTCAGGCACAGAGGGAGACATCGATGGCACTTGCGAAGATGGGAATGGCGGTTGAGAACATTGCCACCGCCGTAAATGCGAGTATAGAGCAGGTGCAGAGCTGGATAAATGCGAAGGATAATGCTTCCGCCATATAATATTATTTGTATGAAATGCAAAATAAACCGGTAGTTCCAAGTTCAATGGAATTATCGGTTTATTTTGCAGTTTAATTTGTTTTAAACATTTCTTATGGGTAAATACTCTTAATCTGAACAGGAGAGAGGATTGTGGGGCTTGTTATGCTGCTGGATGATTGACAGCTATCCGCCTTTATAATGAAACAGAATATTATTATAACTAACATGCGTTGCATAAATCTAACTTTTGTGATACTATACTAATGCCGGGCGTTCACGTCGCGGCATTTTGTTGTGTGGGACAGGGACCAGACCCCTGTCCCACACAATTGACTGTATAGAAAAGGGAAAGGAGAATGCAATACACATGATGATGGACAAAAGGCTGATTAATACGGTCAGCGAGAGCAAAAAATATATTGTGGGCAATGTAGCATGCCAGTGGGTGTCGCTTGCCGCTAATATAACGATGATGACGGCGGTGACGCGCATGCTCATGCAGCTTTACAATGGGGAGGATGCAGGTATTGCACCGATTGCTGCAGTGATAGTCGCAGCGGTTATTGTGAGATTTGTGTGTGCCAGGCTGTCATCTAAGATGAGCTATCTTTCCTCGAAGGCGGTAAAAAAGACGTTAAGGGAGAAGATATATGAGAAGCTTTTAAGGATAGGACTCAGCTATAAGGAGAGCGTGCAGACATCGGAGATTGTACAGGTAGCTGTGGAGGGCGTGGACCAGCTTGAGACATATTTTGGCGCATATCTTCCACAGTTTTTTTATGCCATGCTGGCACCGCTCACGCTTTTTGTGGTGCTTGTGAGGGTGAATTTGCTGTCGGCAGTTGTGCTGCTTATCTGTGTTCCGCTTATTCCGGTGTCGATAGCGCTTGTGCAGACATGGGCGAAGAAGCTTTTGTCAAAATACTGGGGGCAGTACACAGCACTCGGAGATACCTTCCTTGAAAATCTTCAGGGGCTCACGACACTCAAGGTGTACAGTGCGGATGCGTACAAGCATGAGAGGATGAACGAGGAGTCAGAGAAGTTTCGTAAGATTACCATGAAGGTACTTACCATGCAGCTTAATTCCATAACGATTATGGATTTCATAGCTTATGGGGGTGCAGCACTTGGGATGATACTTGCAATCAGCCAGTTTAATGCAGGCAAGGTTGATTTGTCAGGCTGTCTTTTGATCGTCCTTCTTGCAGCGGATTTCTTCCTGCCAATGAGACAGTTAGGTTCATTTTTCCATATTGCGATGAACGGAATGGCTGCAAGTGACAAGATTTTCAAGCTTCTTGAACTGCCTGAGCCGGGGAATGTTAATGAAAAAAAAGCACAGTCGGAGAATGCAGTAGCGGCTTCTGCCAAAAAGGCTGCATGCGGCGATGGCGATATCGTCTGCCATAATCTGCACTATTCCTATGAGAAGGACAGGGAGATACTTCACGGCATCGATGTGACATTTAAAAAAGATAATTTCACAGCGATAGTTGGAGAGTCCGGCTGCGGAAAATCGACACTTTCAGCAATTCTTATGGGAAGGAACAAAGGCTATACAGGTACTGTGACTATCGGTGGTGTTGAACTTTCCGATATCTCAGAGGACAGCCTTATGAAAAATATAACTTATATAAGCCACAACAGCCTGCTGTTTAAGGGGACTGTGAGGGACAATCTTCTTATGGGAAAACCTGATGCCGACGATGATAAGCTCTGGGAGGCGTTAAAAAAGGTGAAGCTTGAAGCGTTTCTTTTGGAGCAACAAGGGCTTGACACAGCAGTAGGTGAGGCAGGTAATAACTTTTCAGGGGGTCAGAGACAGAGACTTTCAATCGCAAGGGCACTGCTTCATGATACGCCGGTATATATTTTTGACGAGGCAACCTCTAATATCGATGTAGAGAGTGAGAATGACATTATGGAGCTCGTCATGGAGCTTTCTAAGACAAAGACAATTATACTTATCTCGCACAGACTTGCGAACGTAAAGGACGCGGACCGTATCTATGTGCTGAGAAACGGAGATATTGCCGAGAATGGCACATGTGAAGAGCTGGTTAAAAGGAATGGGGAATTTGCAAGACTGTGGAATGCACAGCAGAGCCTTGAAAATTTTGGAAAGGAGGTAGGTTAAGCATGAAAAATGAGATTAGAAACGAAAATAATGAAAATACAGAAGTGACAAAAACGGTCACAAAGAAACCAAGAAGTGGTTTTACAGTATGTATGAAGCTTATCGGTCTTGTAAAGCCTCTTGCCGGATTTATGGTTGGAGCAGTTACCATGGGACTTGCCGGACATCTGTGTGCGTCCTTTATTACCATTTTTGCCGGATATGCACTTCTCTCATATATGGGCTATAACAGTCTTAATGTGGCTGTGATCTTTACGTGCATGGTATTGTTTGCACTTATCAGGGCGGGACTTCGCTATGCCGAGCAGGGCTGCAATCATTTCATTGCATTTAAGCTCTTAGCACTTATTCGTGACAAGGTTTTCGGTGCATTGAGGAAGCTGTGTCCTGCCAAGCTTGAGGGAAAGGACAGAGGAAATCTTATATCAGTAATAACATCGGATATCGAGCTTTTGGAGGTGTTCTATGCACATACAATCTCGCCGATATGTATAGCATTTCTTTTTACAATAATAATGTGCCTGTTTATAGGTAGCTTTAACCCTGTGTTCGGGGTGATTGCACTGTGTGCCTACATTGTGGTAGGAATATTTATTCCGCTGATAATGAGCAGGCTGAGCGGTGATGACGGCATGAAGTTTAGGATTATGTCCGGTGAGCTCAGCAGCTTCGTTCTGGAGAGCCTTCGCGGACTTGACGAGATAATACAGTACGGACAGGGCAGCAATCGTGTCAGGCAGATGAATGAGCGAAGAGATGCACTCGCTGCGGATGAGAAGCGCATGAAGAATAATTCAGGAAGAAACACGGCAGTGACGAACACGGTGATTTTAATTTTTGACATGATAATGCTCTTTACTGCCGCACATTATTACAGACAGGGTGTTGTTGACTTTGACGGTGTGATTATTCCTGTTCTTGCACTTATGAGCTCGTTCGGACCTTGTGTGGCACTTGCAGCACTAGGAAGCACTCTGCAGAATACCTTTGCCGCCGGAAACAGAGTTCTCGATATTCTGGAGGAAAGCCCGCTTGTGGAGGATGTGAAGGGTGAGAGCAATATTGAGTTTGATGGTGCGAAGGCAGAGAGCGTGACATTCGCTTATGACGGCGAGGATATACTGAAGGATTTTTCAGTCGAGCTTCCGAAAAATCATGTGGTAGGAATCGTTGGAAAGAGTGGCAGCGGAAAATCTACCTTCCTTAAGCTGCTCATGCGTTTCTGGAAAATTGACAAGGGAAGCATTGACATATCAGGGCGTGATATAGAACATATCAATACAGACAATTTAAGGAAAATGGAGTGTTTTGTGACACAGGACACGCATCTGTTCCATGACACGATAAGAAACAATATACTGATTGCGAAGCTTGAGGCCTCACAGGCGGAGCTTGAAGCGGCATGCAAAAAGGCATCCGTACATGACTTTATAATGAGCCTGCCACACGGCTATGACACACAGGTGGGTGAGCTTGGAGATACGCTCTCAGGCGGTGAGAGACAGCGAATAGGACTTGCAAGAGCCTTCTTGCACGATGCACCACTCATGCTGCTTGATGAGCCTACAAGCAATCTTGACAGTCTCAACGAAGCCGTTATTTTAAAGGCACTCAACGATGGAAGAAAGGATAAGACGATTGTGCTTGTATCACATCGTGAGTCAACCATGCGTATAGCCGACAAGGTGTACTCTGTGGAGAACGGAAGGATGAGTTGAATTTCGCAATTACCTATATCTATAAAGAAAAATGAGGAAAATAGTGTGCAAAATAAGCTTGATAGCTTATTTTGCACATATGCTATTTGTGCCGCAGGCGTCACAAAGTAGCTTTTATCGTGGTCAAAATTTGAGATTTTGCCCACGATTCCTCCGGCAAGAAAGCATTGCCTGCGGAATGGAGATTAATATATTATGAAAAATAAGGATATTGCCGCCAAGCGCGAGGCGGAAAAGGCTATGGTATCACTGATGATAAAGCTGTACTGCAACAGGAAGCATGGCACCAAGACGGAGCTTTGTGCCGAATGTGCTGAGCTTGAGAGCTATGCAAGAAGCAGAAGTGAGCATTGTCCGTTTATGGAGAACAAGACATTCTGTTCTAACTGCAAGGTTCATTGCTATAAGCCGGAGATGCGTGAAAAAATCCGTGAGGTCATGCACTTTTCAGGTCCAAGGATGATGTTTTATCATCCTTGTGCCGCTATGAAGCATGTGATATGCACGTTGAAGGAGAAGAAGAAACTGGAAAAACAAACGAACCGTTAAAAAAATAGATAATTTTATTGCCAAAGATGATACATTGTGTTATAATAGCCTAAAAGCATAGTTCTTATATTTCTGTATAATCTAATTATTCATGTTTAGGACATTCGTGCTTTTGAATCCCATAGACAACAGCAGGAGCACGATGTTTAAATAATGCATAATGTTTCCTGCAACATACAAGGAGGCATTATAAATTGAATAATGATGAAGTGAAGCTTCAGTGGCATCCGGCATTTTGTGCGGCAGCGCGACTTGAGTTTTGTGAGGACAAGGGACAGCTCGAATTTTATTCTGAGTACAATCTTAGCAGAAAGCCACTGCAGATAGACCTTTTGATAGTGGAAAAGGCAAATAATGTAAAGTTGAAGAACCAGATAGGGCATGTATTCAGAAAGAATAACATAATTGAATATAAGTGTCCGGGAGATTCGATGTCGATAGATGATTTCTATAAGACTGTTGCATATGCCTGCATGTACAAGGCATTAGGTGAGAAGGTAGACGCGGTTTCAGCGAGTGAGCTTACAATCTCCATGGTGCGTGAGAGCTATCCTGAGAGCATGGCTGCCATGCTGAAAAAACAGGGGATAGAAATCAGGAAGGTATACGAGGGAATATATTATCTGGAGAATTTTTTTATTCCTGCACAGATAGTTGTGACAAAGGATTTGTCACCGGGTTATCATAACAGCCTGAGGGTATTGTCAAGAAATGCTGTGAAGAGTGATGTCGAGGCATTTGTAAAGGATATGGAAGGCTACATAGGTAAGAGCGAAAAATCAGATGCAGATGCAGTTTTGCAGGTCAGTATGTCAGCAAATTATGAGATATATGAGAAAGTAAGGAGGGAGAACACAATGTGTGAAGCATTAAGAAGGCTTATGAAAGACGAGATTGAGGAAACTTTAGATGCTGCCAAAAAGGAAGCAAGTAAAATCGGTCATGAGGAAGGTAGGGCACAGGGACTGGTTGAAGGCAGAGCTATAAAATATACCCCATAGAATGGACACGATAAGAAGAAGGG
>ULUY01036176.1_pt1 | contig 22713 bp, 16 predicted proteins | sample 1959031 | NCBI WGS metagenome assembly ULUY01 (sample SAMEA4835774, study PRJEB28245) | human gut metagenome | biome: gut microbiome; material: fecal sample | place: Denmark | collected 2008
GATCGAGCATAACAGACAGCTCGGTAAAAAGCTCGCCATAACGGGCAAGGGCAGGTGCAACGTCACAAACAACAGCGACAACGACAATATAATGAAGAACATACCCACAGGAAGCCGCTTTCTATACAGCGCTCTTGCGGGTTTTTCGGCGTATGATACAATGAATTTCTTCGAGGGGCTTGGAGTGCCTCTTAAAACGGAGAGGGGAAATCGTGTTTTCCCTGTTTCAGACAGTGCAAAGGATATAGTTGAGGCACTGAAAAAACGCATGGGTACGCTTGGCGTCAAGGTTATCACAGCGCACGCAAAAGGTGTTATAACCGAGGACGGCAGGGTAAAAGGAGTAAGGCTCGGCGAGAGCGAAGTTTATGCAAACAGCGTCATAATAGCGACCGGCGGAGCGTCCTACAGCGGTACAGGTTCGGACGGCAGCGGATATGAGATAGCACGGGCGCTCGGTCATACGATAGTAGAACCAAAGCCTATGCTTGTGCCGATATGCGTAAAGGAAAGCTGCTGCTGTGATATGTCGGGGCTTAGCCTTAAAAATGTAACGCTGTCGCTTATTGATACGGCAAAGAACAAGCCTGTGTACAGGGAGCAGGGAGAAATGCTGTTCACGCACTTCGGGGTCAGCGGTCCGCTGGTGCTTTCCGCATCGGCTTATGTCAAGAAAAGCACTTACAGGCTTGAGATAGATCTGAAGCCTGCGCTTGACGATAAAAAGCTGGACGCAAGGCTTCTGCGTGACTTCGGCGAACAGCATACAAGGCAGATCTCGACTGTTATGAGAGGTTTGTTGCCGCAGGCTATGGTAGAGCCTGTGCTTGACAAGGCAGGAGTTGCGGTCGATACAAGGATAAGCGAGATTACAAAGGCACAAAGAGCGGCGATTGTAAATGCGCTGAAGCATTTTGATCTTACAGTGACGGGGCTCAGACCGATAGAAGAGGCAATAATCACTGACGGAGGAGTATCGCTTAAAGAAATTGATCCTAAAACGATGCAGTCAAAACTGATTGACGGGTTATATTTTGCAGGGGAGATAATCGACTGTGCGGCTTATACGGGCGGATATAATTTACAGATAGCGTTTTCAACGGCACATAGTGCGGCGGCTGCGGCGGGTCGCCGCTGACAGCGGCAATGTGCCGCTTCAAGTTCCGCCTTTAATACTGTTGCAGTACAGCAAAAGATAGCGAAACGGCGGGGTTAAACAAAGCGATAAATATAAAGCGGTTACGGTGATATGCTGTGACCGCTTGAATATTTATGCGTACTGTGGCAATTACCGGGTTGATACTTGACAGCAATTAACAATAGTGATATACTAAAGAAAAATAAACTGCAATTAAATATTCAGACGATAATATGAAATGGTGAGAGATATGTGCAAGACAACAAATTACAATTTATGTAAACGGGGGGGGGCTCTATAATAGCACCTCTGTAAATACTGCACAATATCTCTGCGTAAAATTCAATATGGTAATAAAGGCATAGTCCATTTAGGGTGGACTGTGCCTTTTTATATTATTTATAAAGAAAGAGGGATAAAATTATGAGATTTAAGAGATTAGGCGCGGCGGTACTGTCGGCGGTTATGATGCTGACGGCCGTTGCAACGCCGCTGGGGGATAATCTGCCGATGGTGAGGGAGAGTACGAGTTTGACGGCGAGTGCTGCTTCGAATCCTTTTGGAAAATGGCAGACAATAAATGGTGTTACAACAATAAGATGTACTTATTATGCTTGGCAGCAGGCATACGACAATACCGGAGTGGCACTTCCCATGCTTGGCAATGGCTGTCAGTGGTATGACAACGCTAAAAATGCAGGGTATTCAGTAGGAACAACAGCAAAGGCAAGATCGATTGCCGTGTGGGGGTCGTGTACCAACAATTCATATGGTCATGTAGCTTATGTAGTTAGTGTTAATGGCGGTAAAATGACTGTAAATGAGGGTGGAAGAAGCGATGCCACGAGCACAAACGGAATAGTAAACGGTTTTTCTTGCGGCTCGACAATAGGGTCAAAAAGATATTCAGGTTCACCACTTATTGGATTTATATATCTTGATTCAACACCCTCAACCGATAATGTAAAATTATTGAATACGTCATCTCACTATACAGATGAGGTATACAACGACAATGCTATTGTTCACGGTGAGGTTAATAAGCCGACAAGTTATCCCGTAACAAGAATCGGCATACAGGTGCGTAAAGACGGAGATTCATTTTCAAACGGTTGGTCAAGATTTGATAACACGCAAAAAACATATACGAACAGTTCGTGGATGAGTCCGTGGTTTAATATCAAAACTGAATTGGGTGTAACGTTAGTTCACTGTACCAGATATTATTATAAATTTTATGCTGTAGTAAACGGTAAAGAGTATTGGAGTAGCGAAAATACTTTTGTAACCACCGGTTCTCATTCCTACGGTTCGTGGTATACAAAGACTTCGGCGACCTGCACGAGCGGAGGAACGGAAGAACGTAAATGCTCCTGCGGAGCGACAGAGAGCCGTTCGACTTCGGCTTTAGGGCATAATTACGGCAGTACATATTTTGAGGCGGACCATCCGCACAAATATGCACATTTGTGTCAGAGATGCGGACACAAGGAGTTTACGGGCGGTAATTTAGCAATATACGAAAAATGCGATATATGCTATAATGAAAATTTACCGGGTAAACCATGTTTAAATATTTCATCAAATGGTTTTAAAGAATCTGATAACGTATCGTTTACATGGAATGATACCGAAAAAACAACCCATTATGTTTTAACTGTTGCTGTTTTATCGGGTGATGAATACAAGACTGTTTGCAGAGAAACATATGTTAACAGCGGATTTCAAACAACTTTCGGAAAGGGACAATACAGAGCGTTGTTACAGTCATACAATAGCAATATGTTCCATCAGTATACTTCTGACTGGAGAGATTGGGTACACAATAACAGCGATTATGTATACTTTGATATAGAATGCGCACATGAATATTTAAAGAATGTCGTAAAACCGACATTTGAAAGCGAAGGTTATACACAGTACACATGTACAAAGTGCGGTGATAGTTATATAAGCGATTACACCGCCAAGCTCACACTTTCAAAGGTAACAAGTTTTAAAGTAAAATCATTGACAAGTACGAATGTGACCTTGCAGTGGAACAAGAATGCAAATGCAAGCGGCTATGAGATAGAGCAGTACAAGGGCGGTAAGTGGGTCAATGTTGCAAAGATAACAAGCAACGCAACGACTTCATATACCGTCAAGGGATTAGCGGCAGGAACAGCAGGATACAAGTTCCGTATGAGAGCGGTCAAGAATGGTGCTTACAGCGATTATACGTCAGTATTGACTGTAAACACCAATCCTTACGGCGTAGGCGGTTTCAAGTGTTCTTCAAAGTCAAGTACCTCTGTTACATTGAAGTGGAACAAGGGCACGACAGCAAGCGGTTATCAGTTACAGCAGTACAAGAACGGTAAGTGGGTGACTATTTACACCGGTACTAAGGCTACCAACACAAGCTATACTGTAAAGGGCTTAAAGGCAGGCACTGCCGGCTACAGATTCAGAATCAGAGCGTACAAGACCTACGGAAATACTAAGCAGTATGGCTCGTGGAGCAGTGAGGTAAAGGTAAACACCAACCCCTACGGAGTAGGCGGATTCAAGGCTAAATCCACTGCCAAGACTTCAATAACGCTCGGCTGGAACAAGGGTACAACCGCAAGCGGCTACCAGTTACAGCAGTACAAGGGCGGTAAATGGGTGACTGTTTACACCGGAACTAAGGCTACTTCTACAAGCTGTACGGTCAAGAGACTGAAGGCTAACACAAGCTATAAGTTCAGAATAAGAGCGTACAAGACTTACGGAAATACTAAGCAGTATGGTTCGTGGAGCAAGGTGCTGACAGTTAAGACGAAGAGGTAAGCGGTTAAACTGAATATAAAAACGGGCATGGGCATTTTACCGATGTCCGTTTTTTATACAACGAAGAGAATGTTAAGCTTGCTGTTATGGTATAATGGAGGAGATAAAAACGGCGGTGCGGCTGTGAGCCGCTCCAAGTTCCGCCTATTAAAATAATTGTGCTGACGGAGTGCAATCCCTCCGTCTTGACGGCAGATAAGTTTGGCAAATTAAAAAAGGCAGGGGTATCGCAAGTAAAACGCAGCAAAGCAACAGTTTGTGCCTTGCCGTCAATCCACCTCCCTTTGACAAGGGAGGCAAGTTTAGTGCAAGGTGAAGATTGGTACGGAAAAGGCGGTCACGGTGGCAAGCTGTGACCGCTTCAAGTTCCGCCTTTAATACTGTTGCAGTACAGCAAAAGATAGCGAAACGGCGGGGTTACACGAAGCAGTAATTTATAAAACGTCGGGTGGCTGGACGCCGTGCTTGACAACGGTGGGAAAAGGTGATATACTAAGCCTATATCAAACCGTTGACCGAGAGTAGTAATATCGGCAGAGATACTACAGAGAGCCGCATTAGCTGAAAAGCGGTGTATTTATCCGATACGAATGGACTTGCGAGGGCAGACCGAAAGCGATAAGCGAGTAGTTTCTGACGGAAGGCTCTGACCGTTACACAGAGAGCGCATTTTTATGTGCGTAACAATAAGGTGGCTTGCAGATACGGCTTCTGTTCCTTATTCGGAACGGGAGCTTTTTTATTAAGCCGTATAAAAATGAGGTAAATATTATGAGCAAGATTATTTTAACGGGTGACAGACCCACAGGCAGACTTCACATAGGACACTATGTAGGCTCGCTCAGACGCAGAGTGCAGTTACAGAACACGGGCGATTTTGACGAAATATACATCATGATCGCAGACGCACAGGCACTGACCGATAACTTCGACAATCCCGAAAAGGTACGCAGTAACATAGGAGAGGTAGCGCTTGACTATATGGCGGCAGGACTTGACCCCGAAAAGTCAACGATATTCATTCAGTCGATGATACCTGAGCTTACCGAGCTTACATTCTACTATATGAACCTTGTTACAGTATCAAGATTACAGCGTAATCCTACCGTAAAAGCGGAAATTACGATGAGAAATTTTGAAGCAAGCATACCCGCAGGCTTCTTATGCTATCCGATAAGCCAGACCGCCGATATTACAGCGTTTAAGGCTACGACAGTACCGGTAGGCGAGGATCAGCTGCCTATGCTCGAGCAGGCAAAGGAGATAGTCCACAAGTTCAACTCCATCTATGAGCCTGTGCTTGTTGAGCCGGAAATATTACTTCCCGAAAACGAGGCTTGTATGCGTCTGCCCGGCACTGACGGCAAGGCGAAAATGAGCAAGTCGCTGGGCAACTGCATTTACCTTGCGGATAGTCCCGCAGACATCAAGACAAAGATAATGAGTATGTTCACCGATCCGCTTCATATACAGGTGTCCGACCCCGGTCATATCGAGGGCAACACGGTGTTTACCTATCTTGATGCATTCTGCACAGACGAGCATTTTGAACGTTATCTGCCCGATTACAAGAACCTTGACGAGCTGAAAGAGCATTATAAGCGCGGCGGCCTTGGCGATATGAAGATAAAGAAGTTCCTCAACAATGTAATGCAGGAGGAACTTGAGCCGATAAGACTGCGCCGTGAGGAGCTTGCGAAGAATATGGACTACGTTTACGATGTGCTGAAGAAGGGTACCGAAAAGGCACGTCAGTGTGCCGCTCAGACTATGAGCGAGGTCAAGAAGGCTATGAAGATCGATTATTTCGGTTAAGGCGTGAATAAATGAATATAATAACAGCCGTATTTGTTTTATGAACAAATACGGCTGTTTATTATTCTGTTATCTTACCGTCTGAAATGCGGATAATGCGGTCGCATTTTTCGGCAAGCTGATTATCGTGTGTTACAATGACTATTGTGCGGTTGTCGTTGCGGTTGAGGTCGATGAGAAGAGAAAGAACATCGTTTCCTGTCGCAACGTCAAGGTTGCCTGTAGGCTCATCACAAAGAAGGACCGAGGGGTCGTTGACAAGCGCTCTTGCGATAGCCACACGCTGCTGCTGACCGCCCGAAAGTTCTGACGGGTATCTGCCGAGCAGGTTTTCGACACCCAGCTTTTTTACGGTATCCGATATATCGGTTTTGCCCTTTTTGGCGAGCTTTGACGGGAGAAGTATGTTTTCTTTTGCGGTAAGCTCCGGTATCAGATCGTAAAACTGGAACACAAAGCCGATCTTGTTCAATCTGAAATCCGCCAGTGCCGTATCTGCGAGTTTTGTTATGTCGGTATCGTCATAGCAAACGCTGCCGTCTGTTGCTTTATCCAGTCCGCCCAGTACGTTGAGCAGAGTGGTTTTTCCACTTCCGCTTTTACCTGTTATTGCGACAAGCTCTCCGTCATCTATGCGGATATCAAGGTTGTTTATGGCGGCTACGGCGTTTTCGCCTTTACCGTATATACGGGTAAGCCCTGTTGTTCTGATCATCGTCTTTTCCTTTCCTCGTTCAATTGAACAGATATTTCGGATGTGAATTTTTTTGTTGAAAGTAAAGTGAGTATAACCGTTATTATCGAGAGGACGATAAAAATTATAACAAGCGGCTTTATAAGCGGAACCGTCCAGGGTACATCACTGAGAAAACAGTAATTTATAATATCCGAAGCTATATCATCCTGAGCGGACTCTTTCAGATAAACGACCTTGTCATACATCATGCCTGTAAAGAGCTCTACTCCGTAAGCGGCAAGCCCCGCGATAACGGTTGATATGATCGGTATTCTGAGGTTTGAGATAAACAGCTTTCGTCGTATCCGTGAAAGCGGCGTTCCCAAAGCACGAAGCACGGATATTTCGTAAGACCTCATTCTGATTTTAAGCCCGATACAGCTGAAATAAGCCGCAAAGCCGAGAAGTGACATTATAACAATTGTTGCGGCTGTTCCCGATAATCGTTTGAATTTGTCTATAAAGCTCTGCATTTTCAGCTCGCTTAAATTGTTGCGGGTCATACCGGCAGTTGTAGGAACAAGTCCGCCGTCAATATCGGTCGGTGAATAAACGCTGCTGTACACAGCTCCGGGGAAGCCGGAGGAAGCCGCGCCTGCGGCGGTGGTCAGCAGGAAATATCCGCTGTTGCTCTGATCCCTGAAACCGAAATCAAGAAGATAATCAAGCGTTTTATCCGTCAAACCGTCGAGCGTGAGCGTTGCACCGATCTTAAAGGTGTGTTCTGTTACCTTACCGATACCGTAGCCTGTGTCGTTTGCGCTGAGCGCCATTATCTCAATGCTGTCGCCTTCCTTATAGACGTTGCGGTCATAGTCACGCACCAGAATGATCTGTTCTCCGCTGTTAAGTGCGGAAATGTCGGGCATACCGCCGGAAATACATGAAGAAAGCGCTTCCAGTGTTTTTTCATCGGCAAGTCTTATCGGAATGTTGTAGCAGTATTTATCGCCGATACCGTCCGAGCCTAAAAAGCTCTTGTATTGTTCGTCCGAAGCCGCCGTAATGCTATCTTTTATACTGTCATCTATCTGTATTTTTGTTTCACGGTTGTCGTTGTAGGCGAAGGTTTCACTGTCGCACACGGCAAAGGTATTTCCGATATAGCCGAATGATAAAGCATCGGGGAAATTTTCAGTGTCCTTGTCGGATAAACCGACGGAATAATTGAAATCCGCTATTTTAAGGCTGTGGTTCTCCTCTGCGCCGAGTGAGATTACTCCTATAGGATCGCAGTTCAGATAATCGGCTATCCCGTACTCCTCCATGTCAAGCCAACCGGCATAATAAACGGGCGGAAAGTCAAAATAAAGATAGTTATGACATTCCTTTCCGTCACGGGTGTATCGCATATAGCCGAGAGTAGTTCCGAACACTATCAGCGACAGTGCAACAGTCTGTATAAGAGTTATGCCTTTACTGCTGAGAGCGCGTGAGATCATACTGCCTGCCGAGCCCGAGCAAGGAAGTAATTTTTTCTTTTGCTTTTTGGACGAAAGTACGACAGGCGTAAACACAAGATATCCCAGAGCAATTGTGATCGCCGAGAATATAACGGCAATTACAATAGGCTCGGCAGTTGCGCCGAGAACAATGGGGTCGGTCGTAAAGCCGCCGTATGGCTTCATACCCATAAATTCGACACGGACAGAGAATATAAGAATATAGAACAGTATGCCGAGAGCTATTCCGAGTATCGTCTGAACTATAAAAAGCATAACGGCTTCTGTTGCGTACATAATAACGCTTTTTGATTTTGAAAAGCCTATGTTATGCAGGAGGCGGTCGGTATTTTCACGCTCTTTGAAAACTATATTGAGCATACAGATAAAAGACAATACAGCAATCAATGCGCAAATAGATGACATGATGATCAGCCAGAATGTATTAGCGTTGGTAATATGCTGTTTACTCGCAATATCTTCTCCGTGGTAGTTTGAAAAATAATGCAGACTGGCATCATTATCACTTCCCGGGGGATAGCTTTCTTCAAGCTTTGTAACAAATTCCCTGTCGGAAATGCCAAAAATGTAATGATGATCTTCTTCGTCGCATACTGTAACGCCTTCGCCTGCGTACAGATCAACAGTGTAGCTTGCCGCAGGAGCGTCTGACGGCTTTCCGACATATATAAGGGGAAGAGGCTCAGGCGCTACCCCGTGACCTTCTAAATATTCGACGTTTTCACACAGCGCTCTTCTATAATAGTCTTCTCCGATAATACCTTTGAGAATATATTGCTTGCCGTTTATTGTTATGCTGTCACCGCTTTTCCCGAGATAACCGACACTTTCGAGGAGTGACTGTGCAACTGCGGCTTCATTTTCCGAAACAGGCAACGAACCGCTTACCATAGGAATGTGCAGTAAATTGTAGCCCATTTCTGTAGTATAGCCGTAGACACATTCGTTACCGTAAAAATCGACTTTTCCCGGTACGGTTACGGTTTCGTGTATACAGTCTGCGTCGGCAGGGATCAGCTCGCTTTTTAAATCATCGGAAACGCTAAGAATAAGATCATATTTTCCGGAGCTGTCATACCATGATTCAACCTCCTGATTGATTCCTTCACGAATGAAAAGAAAAACCGTGGTGATGATCGCGGTAAGCAGCAGTCCGGAAAACAGAAGTGCAAAAGCGGTGCGTAGATGTTTTCTCCAGTATTTGCAGAGAATATAGAAATTACAGGACATATTTTACCTCGTTGAAAAATTATAATCGAAAGAAAATTGAACTTTTTAACTGATAATTTATAATGGGATACTTTGCGATAACATATATGTTTAATGCTATTTAAAGCATATCACAACAAAAATGCGATGTCAACAGAGATTTTATATTATCCGATAAGAAATATGATGTTTTATGAAGTATTCACAAAATTGTACTTTGTAAATTGGCCGTAATTAACAAAATCAGTTTTCGCTATCAGAATTTATCCGCAAAGTAAGCTATTACAGACATTTCTTTACCTGTTCCTTTATCAATGCCCTTGACCGTTATGCCCGACAGGTTCATAAGCTCGCCTACACGCACCTCCGACAGGTCACAGCGCATTACATCCCTGCCAAGACACACAAGGACGAAGTCGCCGTCCATTATATTAACTGCGCCGTTTTCGCCGAGCCGTACTTCCTTATAGGTTTCGGGGTCACGCATTGTGACGTATTTCAGCGGTCTTTTGTCGAGCCGTGTCATATCCTTTACGGACATTGTATCCTTAGGACGTTTGCTTTTACCGAACATAGTTATCACCCAATCAGATTTTTTTCTTTCAGTATAGCGTTAAAAGCAGGCTTTGTCAACTTACACAAAATAATTTATAGAAAGAAATACCAATATTATTTAAATTAACACCGATTTTTTTAAAAAAGTTACAATATTATTACAAATCGGTTAAAAGCGTTGACATCCGGCGGTTTTTAAGTTATTATATAGTAGCTGAATTATAGAATTACCGCTGTAAACGGCGGTTCAGTTTGTAGAAAAAGTCTGTTTTTAAAAAAGGTGCTTGTTCACAATCCCTATCCCCAAACCCCTTTCCCAAGGAAAGGGGCTGAGTGTGGGGCTGCCGCCCTCACCCCGCTTGGGGCTACGCCCAAAGCAAGGATGCTTTGGTTGCTTGCCAAAAGTTTTGCACGATGCAAAACCGGCAGAGCAAGCAACGCTAAACACCCATTTTAAAAAGTTATATAGGTTTTTCAACAGACTGTACTGTCGGTAGACGGCGGTTATATACATAAAACTTTGCGAGGGTAACCCTCTTTTGAAAGGAATGTCTGAATGACAGAGATAAACAGACTGTGTTTAGGTTGTATGAACGAGAAAGAGAGCGACGGACCGTGCGAGAAGTGCGGCTATAGCAATGACGCTCCTTATCTGCCGTCATATCTGGCACCGGGAACGATACTCAACGACCGTTATATTGTAGGAAAGCTGCTCAGCTATAACGGCGAGGGCGCTACATATATCGGCTTCGACAAGGTGACGGGTGCTAAGGTCACCGTCAAGGAATATATGCCGGATACGCTTTGCTCACGCAAGAAGGGCGATCCTCAGATAGTGGTTGACGCTAACAGGCTTCCGCTTTATAAAACGTATATGTCGGAATTCGTTGAACTTAACAAGGCACTGCTCAAGGCACGCTCAATGACGCATATACAGACGGTGCTTGATATTTTCCCTCAGAACAATACGGCGTATGTAATATTCGAATTTATAAACGGAATCACTCTGAAGGCTTATCTTGCGAACTGCTCGGGCGAGCTTACATGGGACAGAGTAAAGGAGCTTTTCCCTCCGATACTGACAACGCTGAGCCTTGTGCATTCGGCAGGGATAATCCACAGAGGAATCAGTCCGCAGACCATACTTGTAACAGAGAAGAACGAGCTTAAGCTGATAGATTTCCAGATAAGCGCAGGAAGAACAACAGGTACGGAGATCGCCTGCGAAATGTACCCCGGATATTCCGCTCCCGAACAGTATTCCTCAGCCGAGTGGCAGGGAACGTGGACAGATGTGTACGGCATATCTGCTACTTTATACAGGGTGCTGACGGGCTGTGTGCCTACAGAATCTATTTCAAGGCTGGGAAATGATAACTGCCCCGAGCCTATGGTGATAAACAGAAATGTGCCGAGCCACGTTTCAAAGGTTATAATGAACGGTCTTAAGCTGAATACGTCAAACCGTATACAGACTATAACGGAGCTTGTTGTAAAGCTGTTTGAACAGCCTAAGTTCAACACGGCAGAGCAGGAGCCTGTGCGCCCCGTTCAGCGTGTCAGAAAGGTTGAAACGAAGGAAGAAGCAAAGCCCGCTCCCACAGGCACAAAATCGGCTAATGCAAAGAAAAAGAAGCAGAATAACAAGATTGCCGTTATCGCAACGATAATTGTATGTGCGGTCATCGTGATAGGCTTTGCGATAGCGATAACTGTACTTGCAATCACGGATAAGGGCAACACAAGCTCGACAGATCCCAATTATTATTCCGCTCCCGAAAGCACGACAACCTCGAGTGCTCCGGAAACCACCACGACAAATACTACGGTTTCCTCAGATACTGCGCCCGATATAGTTTACGGATGCCCCACCTTCACAGGTGCACTGTTTACTTCTGTCCAGGATACATATAACTTTGTAAAAATAACCGCAGAGTACAAGTTTGACGATACGGTAGCAAACGGTATTGTAATAAGCCAGAGCATAAAGCCCGATACCGAAATAAAGTCCGGAACGGAAATTAAACTCGTTGTGAGCAAGGGTCCCGCTTCAATAAAGCTGCCGGATTATACGGGTCTTAAGGTTGACCAGTATACAGCTCTGCTTTCACAGAAGAATGTAAAGTTTGAGAAGAAGGCAACGAGCGATACGCACGGCGTAAAGGACGGATATGTTGTTAAATGCAGTAAGGAGATAGGCGAAACGGTAAACGTTAAGGATTCAGAAAAGGTTACGGTTTACTACGCAAAGTCAGGCGGCTCGTCTTCATCATCTTCAACATCATCAAAAACGAACTGATAAAAAATTACGATTGTCGCAGGACTTCCTAAAAGCTCTGCGACAATTGCTGTATAATGTATAAAATGCCGAAATAAAGAAACGGAGAGTAAAAATGGATCTCAAAGAGATAAGAAAAGAGATAGACGCTACGGACGATGAAATACTGAGATTGTTTTTGAAGCGTATGGATCTGTGTGTTGGAGTTGCAAAGTACAAGAAAGAAAACAATATGCAGGTATTTCAAGGAAAGCGTGAGCAGGAAATACTTGAGCGTATAAAGAGCGAATCTCCCGATGATCTGGCGGAGGGCGCAGGTCAGCTTTTCACCTGTATAATGGATATATCGAAATGCTTACAGCAGAGAATATTGTCCGATGCACCCGTGCCGCATTTTGAAAGCCCGAAAATACAGCCGGTAAGAATCGCCTGCCCCGGAACAAAGGGCAGTAATACGGAGGAGGCATCGGTAAAGCTGTTCCCCGACTCCGAAATAGATTTTTACCCCGATTTTTCGGACGTGTTCGAGGCGGTAGAGAACGGAGGTGCGGATTACGGCGTACTGCCTATAGAAAACAGCACTGCGGGGGATATAAGGCAGACATACGACCTGCTTGCGAAGTACAATTTCTATATATGCAAGCGCACGCAGATAAAGATAAACCATTGCCTTGCCGCAAAGCCCGGTGCGGATATAAAGACAATTTATTCACACGAGCAGGCACTCAAGCAGTGCTTCGGATTTCTTAAGGGATATCCTGCAAGGCAGGTGCCTTATGCGAACACGGCTCTTGCCGCAGAAATGGTCGCAAACAGCGATGATAACACGATAGCGGCGATATGCTCGGAAAGATGCGCCGAGCTTTACGGACTGGAAACGGTAAAGCGTGATATTGCCGACAACCCCGATAATACCACACGCTTTATATGCATATCAAAGCGGCCTGAGGTGACACCGGACGCAGATATAATTTCTATCTGTATGTCACTGCCGCATACGACAGGCTCGCTGTACAGAATGCTTATTCGTTTTGCACTGTACGGTCTTAATATCACTAAGATAGAGAGTGCGCCCGTTCCGCAGGCAAAGCAGGATATAAAGAGGGAAACGTTCGATGTGGTGTTCTATCTCGACTTTGAGGGAAATGCGCTTGACCCCGAGGTAGTACGGCTTATGACGATACTTGAGGAGGAAATGAAGTATTTCAAGTTCCTCGGCAACTATAAGCATTTTGACTGATCGTAAAGGAGAGGTATGTTTACCAGTGCGATAATACTAGCCGCAGGGAGCGGCAGGAGGATGGGCTTTGACAAGATGACGGCACGGCTTTGCGGCAAGGCGGTCATACTGTACAGCATAGAGCAGTTTGTCGAAAGCAACGCCGATGAAATAATAATAGCGGCAAGCGAGGATAATACAGATAAAATCAGAGAGCTTGTAAGTGAAAACATACATACCGATAAGCCGATAAAGATCATCACGGGTGGAGTTACACGCTTTGAGTCGTCGGTGAAAGCGGTAAGACAGACCTCAGATAAGAGCGATATTGTATCGATACACGACGGAGCAAGACCTTTTGTGACGGCAAAGACGGCAGACAGGGTCGCACAGGCGGCATTTCAGCACGGTGCGGCACTGGCGGCGGTAAGAGCCAAGGACACGGTAAAGGTATGCGAGGACGGTGTTGTCACAGCTACTCCCGACAGAAGCACGTTGTGGCTTGCACAGACGCCTCAGGCGGTAAGAAAAGCCGACTATCTTGCGGCGGCGGAAAAGCTCGATGTGAATGACGCAAGGATAACTGATGACGCATCGGTAATGGAACTGTATGGGATAAAGCCGTTTATCGTTGAGGGCAGTTATGACAATATAAAGCTGACCACGAAAGAGGACATAGCAATGGCGGAATATATTATCGGGAAAACAGGCGCATCTAAACTTTGTGTAGGTCACGGATATGACGTGCACAGGCTTGTAGATGGCAGAAGGCTGATACTCTGCGGTGTGGAGGTGCCGAATAAGGATAATCTGGGGCTTCTCGGACACAGTGACGCAGATGTTGCGGTACACGCACTTATGGACGCTATGCTCGGAGCTGTGGCTCTCGGAGATATCGGAAAGCATTTCCCCGACAGTGACGACAGATACAAAGGTATAAGCAGTATGCGGCTGCTTGAACACGTCAGAAAACTGCTTGACGGGAAAAACGCACACGTTACAAATGCAGATATAACCATAATTGCGGAAAAGCCGAAACTTGCAAAGTTCATTCCCGATATGCAAAGGAGCATAGCGGCGGCGCTGGGGCTTGATACGGACGATGTAAACGTAAAGGCGACTACCGAGGAGGGCCTTGGCATAGCAGGAAAGGGTATAGCCGCCCACGCTGTATGTATGGTCGAAAAGATTGGCTGAAATGTTCAGATGCTGAATAAATATTTATGATAAATTCATAATCATAAAAGCGTTACGGAAATGTAAAAATCCCGCAACGCTTTTATTTATGCCGATTTGAAAGATTTTAGCTGAAAAAGGAAATACTTTAAATGTCAGCTTTACAAATAATAGTATTGCGAAAATGAATAACGAGCCATTCAAAAAATTCATGGAAATTTGTCAAGAAAATTATCCACTTATAACAATTTTGTTTGGTAAATTCATAGATTTTGACGAAAAATTTTGTTTTAACATTCAAGGCGGATTGACATAATCTAAATAGGTGTTATAATACGGGCATACAGAAAAAACAGGGGCTATATCGCACAGCTGCGATATAGCCTTTGTGACGAAAAGAAAAAGTAGAACAAAAGGAAAGGAAGATGAATTATGGATTACACATATCTGCTTTATATAGCGATAATCCTCATTTTCACAAAAGCATTCGGACTGCTGTCAAAGGTTATAAAGCTGCCTCAGGTAGTCGGCGCACTGGTTGCGGGCATTATTTTAGGCCCTGTGTGTCTTAACCTTGTATCTCTTGACAACGCTCCGATACTCAGCAATCTGTCGGAGATAGGCGTTATTGTGCTTATGTTCGTCGCAGGTCTTGAAACGGATATCCGTGAGATGAAGAAGTGCGGACTTGCAAGCTCGATAATAGCTCTTATCGGTGTTATCGTTCCTCTGGTCGGCGGTGCCGCTACAGCGTTCCTGTTCGGTACGGCAGATCCCACTCTTTCGACATCGACATTCCTGCAGGATGTTTTCGTAGGTGTTATCCTTACCGCAACATCGGTAAGTATCACTGTCGAAACGCTTAAAGAACTCGGAAAGCTCAATACAAGAGCGGGTAACGCAATACTCGGTGCGGCTCTTATAGACGATGTACTCGGTATCATTGCACTGACGGTAATTACATCTCTTGCAGATCCCGAGTCGGGAAATATCGGTATAGTAATACTGAAGATACTCGGCTTCTTCGCATTCGCTCTGCTGTTCGGTGTATTCTTCCACTTCGTATTCAACAAGTGGACACAGAGAACGGAAGAAAATCAGCGCCGTTATGTTATTGTCAGCTTTGCGCTCTGCCTTCTCTTTGCGTATGTTGCCGAGGAATTCTTCGGTGTTGCCGATATTACAGGCTCGTTCGTTGCAGGTCTTGTAATTTCAAGTACGTCAAAGACGAAGTATATCGCACACAGATTTGATACAATGTCTTATCTTCTGTTATCGCCTATCTTCTTCGCAAGCATAGGTCTTAAGGTAACGCTTACAAATATGACACCTACAATCATCATATTCGCCATTGTACTGCTGGTAGTCGCTATACTGTCAAAGGTTGTCGGCTGCGGACTTGGCGCAAAGATATGCAGATACACGAACAAAGAGGCATTACAGATTGGCGTGGGAATGATTTCCCGTGGCGAGGTTGCGCTGATAGTTGCGGATAAGGGTCTTAATATGGGACTTATGAGCAGCGGACTTTTCGGTCCTATAGTAATCATGGTGGTTATCACTACTGTAGTAACTCCTATCCTGCTGAAGTTTGTATTCAAGGATAAGAATGATGCTTCGGGAGAAATAAAGTCGAAGGAAACTGCAGAGGTTACAACTTCAGACGACAGTCTTGAGTATGTTCCCGGTCAGGATAACGTGTAATCTCAAATTAAACAGAATAATATTCAGAGCCGCCGATGAGCATTAAAGCCGTCGGCGGCTTCTTTACACAAGTTTTTATTGACAAGAGGGCAGTTTTACTATATTATTATATTAGCTGCGTTTATTGCAGATATTTTTCCGAAAGGTTGTGTGTCTGTTGGAAAAAAAGCTGAAGCTGTACGGTTTCAACAACCTCACAAAGACTCTTAGCTTCAACATATACGATGTCTGTTATGCTAAAGGAGCAAGAGAGCAGAAAGAATATATAGACTATATTGACGAACAGTATAATTCCGAGCGACTTACGGGCATACTGTGCGATGTTACGGATATAATCGGTGCGAATGTGCTTAACATATCAAAGCAGGATTACGATCCACAGGGTGCGAGCGTAACACTGCTGATAAGTGAAAAGGCTACGGACAGTATGGAGATAGACAAGTCGTGCAACAGGGGAATGGTGGACGGAAAACCGCTTCATCCTCAGCGTAATTCTGCTATGATACCCGAAACAGTGGTGGCGCACCTTGATAAGTCGCACGTTACGGTGCATACCTACCCCGAATATCACCCCAACAACAGCATTTCAACGTTCAGGGTAGATATTGACGTTTCGACCTGCGGCGAAATCTCTCCGCTTAACGCACTGGATTATCTTATCGGCAGTTTCGATTCCGATATTATAACGATAGACTACAGGGTAAGAGGCTTTACCCGTGATGTAGGCGGCAGAAAGCTGTATCTCGACCACGATATAACCTCGATACAGGATTTTATCAACGATTATACGCTGACGAAATATGACGCTACAGATATAAACGTGTATCAAGCGAACATATTCCACACAAGGCTTATGGTGCGTGAGATGGATCTGAAAAACTACCTGTTCAATACGGATATATATGACATTCCGCCGAAGGAGCGTCTGAGAATTACGGAGAACCTAAGGCGTGAGATGATAGAGATATATTCGGGGATGAATATTTACGGGTGAGCAACATAATCTTGTGATTTTGAGTTTAGCGATGATTTATATTTAAGCATTTCCGTTTAATAAGAACTATCCTCTTGGCTCCCTTGTGTAAAGGGAGCTGGCACAGTGCGGTACAATATTTTCGGTGTTACTTTTAATATCAGGTCGAAGATTTTTTATAAATAAATAAGATTTCCGTCACTGTGACTGAGGGATTGTTAACGGAGGCGACGGCAGGACTGAAACAGTTTTTAGCAAGCGATCCCTCAGTCTTGGCGGCAGACAGAGTAAGTGCTATTTGAATGTCACATGTGTCGCCGGATATAACGAGATTTGACAGGAGCGAGCCTTGCCGCAAGCCAGCTCCCTTTGGCAAGGGAGCCAAGTTTAGTGCTTGGCGAAGCGTGTTGTTTCTTATTGAATAATATTGAGTATCGTAATAGTTTTGGACAACACCGTAACAGAAGAGGAGTGTGTATGGACGAAAAAAAGCAATACATTCATAATAAACAGCTTGTTTCTTATGCTAAAAAGCTACGTTCTCAGATGACAGATGAAGAAAGGAAATTGTGGTACTGCTATCTTAAAGAGTACCCTGTCAGATTTATACGACAAAAAGTTCTGTTTAAATATATTGCTGATTTTTATTGTCCGAAAGCAAAGCTTGTAATTGAGCTTGACGGTTCACAGCATTACGAGGAAAAAGAAATGGAGTACGACAAAGAACGAACAGCTTTTCTGAATTCGAAAGGTATAATGGTATTGCGTTTCACGAATAGCAGTATTCACAATGAGTTCAGAAATGTCTGTGAATATATAGAACAAACAGTAAATAAAAGAATGGAAAATATAAGCTATAAGGCTGAATGAAAATTACTTCCTTCCCGAAAGGACTGATGATATGCTCTCACAGGAGCGTGCGCCTATATATGAGGCGTTAAAGGAATACCGGGCAAAGCGCATAGTGCCTTTTGATGTACCCGGTCATAAGATGGGCAGGGGCAACCCCGAACTGACGGAATTTTTAGGCAGAGAATGTATGACGGTGGACGTGAACTCGTCAAAGCCGCTCGATAACCTCTGTCACCCGGTTTCCGTCATAAAAGAGGCGGAGCAGATAGCCGCAGAGGCTTTCGGCGCAAAGAACGCATTCTTTATAGTAAACGGAACGACCGCCGCAGTGCAGGCTATGGCGCTTGCCGTAGCAAAGCGTGGCGAGAAGATAATAATGCCCCGTAACGTACACCGCAGTGCGATAAATGCACTTATTCTCGGCGGAGCAGTGCCTGTTTACGTTAATCCCGGAGTAAACAAGGAGCTGGGCATACCGCTGGGAATGACGGTCGAGGATGTTGAAAAGGCGATACTCGAAAACCCCGACGCAAAGGCGGTGTTTGTAAATAATCCTACCTATTACGGAGTGTGCTCAGATATAAAGAAGATAGCCGATCTTGCACACGCACACGGAATGTATCTTCTTGCGGACGAGGCGCACGGAACGCATTTCTACTTTGGTGACAATATGCCGCTTGCGGGAATGAAGGCAGGTGCGGATTTTGCCGCAGTAAGTATGCACAAGAGCGGTGGCTCGCTGACGCAGAGCAGCTTTTTACTTACAGCAGACACGGTGAACGAGGGCTATGTAAGGCAGATAATTAACCTTATGCAGACGACAAGCGGAAGCTATCTTCTGATGTCTAGCCTTGATATATCGAGAAGAAACCTTGCGCTTCACGGCAGGGAGATATTCGCAAAGGTGCAGTTCTATGCGCAGTATATGCGTGACGAGATAAACGAGATAGGCGGATATTACGCATTCTCAAAGGAACTGTGCGACGGCGGTGCGTTCTATGACTTCGACGTTACAAAGCTGTCGATACACACAAGGGATATAGGGCTTGCGGGTATCGAGGTGTATGATATTCTGCGTGACAGATACGGCATACAGATAGAATTCGGAGATATAGGAAATATACTCGCTTACGTTTCGATAGGCGACAGGGAGCTGTATCTCGACAGGCTCATCGGAGCGCTCAACGACATAAAGCGTATCTATTCAAAGGATAAGACGGGTATGCTTGACCACGAGTATATCAATCCTATAGTTAAGCTGTCGCCGCAGGACGCATTCTACGGAAACAAGAAAAGCGTACCGATCGAACAAAGCTCCGGCAAGATAAGCGGTGAATTTGTAATGTGCTATCCGCCCGGAATACCGATACTTGCACCCGGTGAGCAGATAACAGATGAAATTCTCGCATATATAAAATATGCAGGGGATAAGGGCTGTTTCCTTACAGGTACACAGGACCTCGAAATAAAGAATATTATGATACTGGACGAATAAATTCGTCCGCCGTACCACATTGACTTATACGTTTACAGATTGAAAGGACGGTAATACAAATGGATCTTTGGTTTACTGAAAATCACAGCGACAGTGTAAGATTTTCTATAAGAGTTGACAAACAGCTTTACAGCGAGCAGAGCGAGTATCAGCGCATAGACGTGTTTCAGTCGCTCGAATTCGGCAGACTGCTTGCGCTTGACGGATATGTAATGATAACGCAGAAGGACGAATTTATCTATCACGATATGATAGTTCATGTTCCTATGGCGGTAAAGAAGGATATAAAGAACGTGCTTGTTATCGGCGCAGGCGACGGCGGTACGGTAAGGGAGCTGTGCCGTTACAGCACGATAGAGCATATCGACCTTGTCGAGATAGATAAAAAGGTCGTCGAGGTCTGCGAGGAATATTTCCCTGAAATGACCGTTTCGATGCACGACCCCAGACTTGATATACATTTTACCGACGGACTTCGTTTTGTAAGACGCAAGCAGGGCGAATATGACCTTATAATAGTCGATTCTACCGACCCGTTCGGACCGGGCGAGGGGCTTTTCACACCCGAGTTCTACGGCAACTGCTACAATGCGCTGACCGATACAGGTGTACTTGTGAATCAGCACGAAAGCCCGTTCTATGTAAATGACGCAAAGGCTATGTGCAGGGCACACGAGCGTATAAAGTCGGTGTTCCCCGTGTGCGCCGTTTATCAGGCTCATATTCCGACATACGCAAGCGGACACTGGCTGTTCGGCTTTGCGAGCAAGGGACTTGATCCGATAAAGGATCTTGATGAACAGCACTGGAATTCACTCGGAATTAAGACAAGATATTATAACACAGAGCTTCACAAGGGCTGCTTTGCTCTGCCGAGCTATGTAAAGGAAATGCTGGAAACGGGAGAAGTTCTCGATGTGCGCCGCTGATTTCAGAACAGCCTGCAAAAAGGCAGGACTGGCTTTAATAGTCATATTTGCGGCACGGTGTGTTGCCGATGCGGTAACTGCGCTCATCGGGGCGCTTATGGCTGACTGCGATGCGCAGATAACCTCTTCTGTGCAGGCGCTTGCCAATATACTTATACTCTATGTGCTGGCGATAGGGGTTACATCAAAGCTTCTGGGATATCACTTTGACGGCAGTCTTTACAAGAAACCCAAAAGGCTCGGTAAGGCTATATCGTGGTTCGTACCGATGTACGGAGCGGGTCAGGCGGCAAACATTGCGGTGATGGCAATATCTTTCTTTATAGTGCAGAATCGCTCGGCGGTAGAGGATACGCTTACTCCTATAGTTTCTTCGGGAACGGGAAGAGGTGCGTGGTATCTTGCATTTTTGTTCATACAGATGGCAGTGCTGGCACCGGTGTTTGAGGAGTACTGGTTCAGGGGAGTTATACAGTCCTCGCTTGCGCCTTACGGAAACGGCTTTGCGATACTCGTTTCATCACTGTGCTTCGGTATGGCGCACGGTAATATACATCAGTTCTGCTATACGTTTATTGTCGGTATCTGCCTTGGATATGTGAGATATGCGACCGGCAGTCTTGTGCCTACAATGATAATGCACGCCATATTCAACTCTATTGCGGGAATAGCGATCGTGGCTGTAAGCAGTGAAACTTTTATATCGGCGTTTACGCATATTCAGCAGGGAGAGGGGCTTACAGGCGGCGAACAGGCGTTTATGACAGCGCTGATGATTTACCTTGCTGTTATACTGACAATAGCTGTAGTCGGCATAGCGGCGGCGATAGGAAAGCTAAAGAACAATCGCCTTTACCGACCGGTAAACAACTATCCCGCACTTACCAAAAAGCAGAAACTCATCGCTGTTGTAAAAGAACCTTTGTTTATTGCGGGATTTATTTTGTGCACGGCGTATATAATAGCTATGATGATTATTTAACGAAAGGACTCTGTTAAAATGCAGAAAAGCCTTACCGGTATTATAGCGGACAGATACAGACAGCAGAGCTTTGATATTCTGACCTCGAAAGACGACCTTAAGCCTTCGGATATACGCAGGCTGTGTCTTGATGTCGGCATCGCGCTGATTATATCCGTACTGCTTCAGAAAGTCATATTCGTTGCGATGGTAATGCTGTTACGCTCGTTTGTCGGCGCAGGGCTTGATACGGGCAGTACGCTTTTCACCGTGCTGAATTACACTTTCAGCAATATATCGACATATGTTCCGAAGCTGCTGGCATTCGGGATGCTGTACAAAAAGTACCGACCGCTGAAGCGTCTTGACACGCAGTATGAGAACAAGTCGTACTATCCGCTTATATTCATACCTGCGATGTTTGCCTTTGCAATGTGGGGAAGCAATATCACCACCTGCATAAACTATATCCTGCAACTGCTGTTCGGTGTGGGAGAGATAGAGAATGTGATGGACGCTATTGCGCCGTCGAGCTTCTCATCGGGCATTGTAACGCTTATATTCACGGCGTTTGCGGCGCCGGTATTTGAGGAGATAATCTATCGTCATCTGTTGCTCCGTTCGCTGAAACCCATAGGCGATACGCCTGCAATTATCCTGTCGGCGCTGGTGTTCGGACTGGCGCACGGTAACTTCGATCAGTTCGCATATGCGTTTTTAAGCGGTATAATCTTCGGACTTATGGCGGTAAGATACGATACGATAATCCCCGGAATGGTGCTTCATCTGATAAATAACTTCTTTGTGACGGTCATAACGTATCAGAAACAGCTCACTGGCATCGGCGGATTGTGGGACGGGCTTGTAGATGCGGCGGCGGCGCTCGGAAACCTTATCGTGAATATCTCCTACTTTGCGGCGCCGTTTGTGGCGGTACTGCTTGCGTTCTGCGGAGCGGCAAGGCTTACGCCTGTCGGAGGAGAGCATAAGCACAGAAAACTGATTGCGATATTCTCTCCTATGTTTATAATAGCGCTTGTTGTTATGCTGTTGCAGTTTTAATAAAGATCACGGCGGAATGTGGCTTCACATTCCGCTTTGCTATGCCGATTTTTCATATGCAACGCAAAGTAGCGCAAGAAAACGGCGATTGTAAGCAGATGTTTGTTGCGGCTACTCGAAAAACAGGGTATGATATAGCTGTTCACAAAAGCCAAACGAAAACAGGAGGAAAACAATATGGATTTCAGCGAAAAGTTAAAGCAGATAAGAAAGAGCGAGGGCATCTCGCAGGAAGAGCTTGCGGAGCGTATAGGCGTTTCACGTCAGGCGGTGACAAAGTGGGAAACCGGGGTTTCACTTAGATAAAGATACCACACCATTCCCACGCTGACTT
>ULUY01087989.1_pt1 | contig 22538 bp, 16 predicted proteins | sample 1959031 | NCBI WGS metagenome assembly ULUY01 (sample SAMEA4835774, study PRJEB28245) | human gut metagenome | biome: gut microbiome; material: fecal sample | place: Denmark | collected 2008
CTACGCCCCGCGACGAGGCGATGGCACTTGGCGAGGAAGCCCTGCAACGGGACACGAAGCGAATGTTCCGGTTCAACCCCGGCAAGGAGCAGAAGACCTTCCCCGACTACAACCCCTACACCATCCGCCGGTGTCGCGACTGCGACATTCCCAAGGGCAAAGTCAAGCTGGCAAGGTTCGTTCCGGAGAATGAGGTATGTGAGGCGTGTAAATTGGTACGCACCCAGAAGACTGACAACATAGACGCTTCTGAGCGTATTCAGAGGTATGATGAAAAGACATGGGAGCGAACGTATATCTCTCCAAATAATACAGGATTTGTAGTCACTCAACTCGAACGTATAGCAGAGGCGGGCGCAAGCAAGTCTGAACGACAAAAATTTGAGAAAGAAATGCGCATGTGCAAAGTACTGGCCGATAATGGGCATGATATTAAATATTTACAAGGGGTGAATCGTCCAGCAGGTCAAACTTACGACATTATCCTTGACAATATAAAAGCGGACCTCAAATGTATTACAGGGGGTGCTGGCAATATCGTGAAGTATGCGAAGAAAGCACTGACTAAACAGGGTGGTGAGGCTGTAGTTTTTGAAATACCCAACCATAGTCCAGAGTTTTACGCTGCACTGGCTGAAGCAAGAAGGAAATGTGCTGGAAAGATATTCTTTTATTTCATCGATAACATGGAATTAAAAGAAATCAGATAAAAAATAAGGTCGCTGATAAGCGACCTTGTGGCGGTACACGGTCATTACTTCGACCCTGTCCCTACATCTCAACATAACATTGGGATGCACTGCAAAAGTAATAACAATTTTCTAAACCACATCAAGATATGGAGGAAAAGATACAAGATGAGAAAATCAGGAAGGCTCTCAGCGCCTCAGTAGAGCATACGCTGCGCTTGCCGATAAGAGGATTATCCCCACGCACAACAGCCAAGGGAAGATTCTTGCAAGCCATGAGGCTGTGGGTGAGGAGACCTGTCCGACGACATCCACAGAGCCTTCTTGATATTGCCTTAAAGCATTCGAAAGCGCTTTCAACCTTAGTTTGTACTGCAAAAAACAATACAATACACCGGCAAGGACTGTCAGCAACAGAAATAACACACTCGCTACTGTCAGGCAGCGAAGAAGCATACTCCCTCGTGACATGTCACCAAAAACAGAGATTATGCCTATTAAGGTTGCGGCTGTGCCTGACAGATGGCGTATTAACGATTCATGCTGAAGCTCCACTTTCTCTTTGGCTTCAATCAGCTCTCGAACAAAGCCATTCCAACCTTCTCCTGTATCATGTAGTACTGTCATCTTTTTTAGGCGCAAAGGTATAACATTTCAATGTAAAAGCCCCGGCGGTAACTGTCCGTCGGGGCTTCATCTTTGCGACTCGTGCACCCTATCGCAACAGGTAACGCACGGCATAACTGTCGATGCTCTCCAGTATCTCCTCGTGGTTGTGGTTCGTGTTCGTCTCCATCAGCGACAGTCCGTTGAAGCTCTCCCCGCTCAGTCCGTCAAGAGCCTTATGGACCCGGTGGCTGAGGTCGAAGGCTGCATCGTGCCCGCCCTCTGTCCAGTCGGTCACCAGGTGGATGGTGACGATGCCTCTGCCGCGTTGACTGCCGCCCTGGAACGGAGCCCACTCGATTTTCCCAAACTCTAATTGTACTTTTGAGCTATCAGAGACAGCCTGGACATTCTTCTTTTTAAGTATCCATTCGTTATGATTTGCTTCTAAATTACTACCTTTGAGCTATCAGAGACAGCGACGATTTATGGCAGATTTGACGAATGCCCGTTGTGATTTGCTTCTAAATTACTACCTTTGAGCTATCAGAGACAGCAGATTATATACTATTCTCTGAATATAAACAAGTTAAAGGCTCTATTAGGAAAATAAAAAAAGGCTGTTTCAAAACAATAAATCCCACTCTGAGGTGGGATTTATTGTTTCTAGAAGAATTCCAATTGCTGCTCTGCCCAACAGCTATCATCAAAGGACTCCGCTTGCCAGATATTTACACATCGAGCGCAGGGGTAGACAGCAACTCCGCTTTTTGACTTTTCGTGAGTTCTACTTTGCTCATATCATATCGTCCAGACATTTGAAAGACCAACCTATCAACATATGGACGATAAGGTTCCATAATATCATCAGCCAAACAATATGCATTGTAACGATTATGATGATGGATGCCAAGAGTAGGTTTTTCATGAGAGTGAGCTTGGCAGGCTTCATTCCGTATTCCCGTTTGATCGTATGGCAAAGACTATGGGCCTGTCAGAACAGCGACTGGAACGCAGGAACATTTTCAGTCCTTCGGCTAAGATTGCCCTCATGGTCCTGAAGACGTACACCGGCTTCTCTGACAGACAGCTAGTGGAACATCTTAACGGAAACATACACTACCAGATGTCCTGCGGAATCATGATCTTTGTTTTAATGTTACCCCGAACTCACGTATATAGTCACCTCCCCAAAAATACTTTCTTGATGAACGGGGCAAGAGGAACAGACACTTGGCTTTGGAACTCCACAAAACAGTTGTAAGAGACAAGCTATAGAAACAAATGACGCATGGGCTGGCAAACCTTTTCAATCCCGTTGTTTGAAGGTTTTGAGCGTGTATTTTTCCATCATAGCATCAAAAAACTTGTAGAAGTCGTCTGCCATACAGAATATTTCTATAACTTTGTCTTTGGTGATCATAGCGATTATTGTTTGTAATTCTTTGTATTTTAACACTATAAAGTTATAACAATTTTCACTAATCACCGAGCCTACAGACGCTTACAATTCATCTAGCTCACGTTAATTATTACCACACAGATATGGCACGTTGTCTATATAATTCCACAATCCGCGAATTCCTACAGTTATCACCCGAATCACTGTTAGGACATTTCGTAAACAATTACCACGGGGTAGCTCTTACCACAACCAATGAAGCGTGGAACAACGAGATTCACATCATGCAAGAGATTCTACAGCCATGGATGGATGAAGATGGACAAGTGATTTTCGAGTACGACATTCCGCGTCTGGGGAAACGGATCGATGTTGTATTACTACTCCGTGGGCTAATCTTCTGTTTCGAGTTCAAGGTCGGAGAGCGGGAGATGCTTCAATCCAATATTGAACAGGTCCTAGATTATGCCCTTGACCTGAAAAACTTTCATTTGCTGAGCCAAGACAGAATCATTGTCCCAATCCTCGTGCCTACTCAATTCCGAACAAGTTCAAGCGAGTTCATACCCTCGGTATACGATGATTCCATATATAACCCATTGGTGACTGGAGCCAACGGATTGCAGAAACTCATTGCGGATGTTCTAGCTCATGCCGGAGCAACAGCTCCAGATCCGAGTCTGGGAGCAGACTGGGTTATCAGTCCTTATTCACCCACCCCAACCATCATTGAAGCTGCCAAAAGACTCTATGAAAATCACTCAGTAGAGGACATCACCCGCCACGAAGCTGACAAGGTATCAACCGACCGTACCATTGCGTATATTCTCGATGTAATCAAGACCAGTCGTGAGAAAGGAGAGAAGAGCATCTGCTTTGTAACCGGTGTACCCGGAGCAGGAAAGACGTTAGTCGGACTAGACGTTGCCGTCAAACAGTCCTATCAGAATGGCGATAAATTGGTCGAGGACGAGGGCGCAGTCTACCTATCCGGCAACGGGCCACTGGTCGCAGTACTTACCGAGGCTTTGGCCATAGACAACCACAAGAAATGCAAAGCTCGGGGCGAGAAAAAGAATATGTCGGACTCTCGGAGGGAGGTCGGTAAATTCATACAGATGATTCACCGCTACCGCGACAACATGCTGGCCAAGATCAAGAATCCCGTTGAGAACGGAGTCCTGGAGATTGACCCGCAGAAAGCGATGAAGCTGGCAAGGTCCGGCTACGGAGAAGTAGAACATGTAGCTATCTTCGACGAAGCACAGCGTTCATGGACGCATAAAAGGCTCGCAGACTACCTTAAACGAGGCGGTACCTATGGGAACAAACTCAAGGTGCCGAATTTCCCCTACTCTGAAGCCGCATTCCTAATTTGGTCTTTGGATCAGCGGGAGGACTGGGCAACGATCGTATGTTTGGTAGGCGGTGGTCAGGAGATCAACACCGGAGAAGCAGGCATTTCAGAGTGGATCAAAGCGCTCAACGAGAAATTCACACACTGGCGAATCTATATCTCCGACAAACTGACCGAGGCGGAATATGCTGAAGGTCGGGTCAATGAACTATTGGCTGACAATGACAAAGTTACCTTCTCATCAGAGCTGCATCTAGGAGTCAGTCTGCGTTCGTTCAGAGCAGAGAATCTCTCAGCCTTTATACACTCCTTACTCTCTTTCAATCCGGATGCTTCCAGTTGGTACAACACAATAAAAGAGCGCTATCCGATTGTTCTGACAAGAGATATGGCCAAAGCAAGGGCATGGCTACGCAAGAACACCCGCGGTTCACAACGCTCTGGCGTGCTGGTTAGCAAGGCAGCCGCACGGTTCAAACCATTGGCCGTCGATATTCTGGAGCAAGGCGATGAGAATGCCGTACACTGGTTTCTGGAGGATAAAAATGACATCCGTTCATCCAATTTCCTCGAAGATGCCGCAACAGAGATTCAGGTTCAGGGTCTCGAACTGGATTATACATGCGTCCTCTGGGACGCTGACTTAAGATGTGAAAACGGACAGTGGCGATATTATAACTTCAACGGTCGAACAGCCTGGCGCGAAGAAACCGGCAAAACCGAAGGTAGCCTTGAGCGAATGAAATATATGCTGAATGCCTATCGAGTCCTCCTAACACGAGCCCGCATCGGCATGGTCATCTGCGTTCCAGTAGGAAACTCCAACAAAACCGTCAGCGGATTTCCAGAAGATGCAACTCGACTTCCAGAATTTTATAATGGCACCTATGAATACCTCAAGTCGATAGGGTTGGATGAAATCTAATCCTATTAAATTAAAACAATACTCCTATAAAGCCGTTCCACATATAGAACATCAGGCAGTCTGAACAATTTCGGCGACTTCCCTCCGAAAAAGCTGGACTACATTCGCCGTGTGAATGCCAAAGAAAATGTACGGGATTTCGATCTATCTCATCCTTACCTTGATTCATTTCAAGCCATAGTGTTCCTTCTGCATTCCGAACGACCCCTCCATCTTTGTCGCCCTCACCCTCGCCAATTCTTTGCGGATGATATCATTCTTTTTCTTCACGAGCCCCGGACGACCTCTCTTTACAAACGAAGTCTGTATCCCTCATTGAGAGCATTGAACGACAGCTTCTCGATGAAGGAGAGTCCGTCAATCAGGATATTGTTGCACTTTGCTCTGAACTTCACTCTCTTCACTTCCTTACCTTTCACGATCGGTCTCACATAGGGTTTGCTGATGCTCACTATCCTGTCTTTCACGATCTATCCTCACATCGCAGAATAGCTGGTAGTGGATGTAAGGGAAGCTTAAGAGATATTCCATAGAAATTTTATACCTTAGCCATATAAATTTGTTTTTTTAATACAGTAAATGTTACTGAAACATTTAGCAAACGAATAATGAGAACTACAAAAATACTTTTCCTCCACGGCTTCTTCGCCTCGGGCAGTTGCATACCTGCCCAAGCATTGAAGCAGGCATTCGAAGGTAAGGCGGAAGTCCTCACGCCCGACCTTCCGCTTCACCCTCGCGAAGCTCTCACATTCATTACAAACCTTTGCGAGCATGAGCATCCTAAAGTATTGGTGGGCAATAGCAACGGCTCTTTCTTGGGGCAGATAGTGGCATCGCGTTTGGGAATACCTGCCCTGTTGGGAAATCCCCATTTTGAAATGACCTGTTTCCTTTCCGAACGCATCGGGGCGCATGAGTACAAATCACCACGAGCGGACGGACAGCAACATTTCGTGATAGACCAACCGCTGATAGATGAGTTTGCCGATATTCAAGCCCATCAATGGGACGATTGCCGACCGGAAATGACCAACCGTATTTGGGGACTTTTCGGAAGAAATGACCATTTGGCTCACTTCGAACCGTTGTTCTTGCAACACTACACCCATGCTTATCACTTTCCCGGTGCCCATACACCTACGGCAGAAGAGGTACGGGAGTATTATGTGCCGTTGGTAGAAAGACTTATAGAATAAGGTCACTCCCTACCCCATACAACGGAAAGAAGTGACCCTAACATTAATCTTCAGTAGATTCCCGGATAATACGCAAAGTCTCTTTCTTATACTCTCTACGGTTATACTTTTCTCCCCTGCATATCCAGCAGCTACATGGAGTTCCCGTAGATTGATAAACTTTTGCCCATTTTTCTTTTGCCAGCTCAAACCAATGTGGATGATTGTCCATACTTCCATCCTCATGGATAACAGGAGTTCCATAAGCTGCATAAAGAATCATGCGAGCCTTAAACACACGCGACATCTGTTGACGTCTCCAAAGTTTGTTTCTTTTGTCCATCGTCTCTTTGTATTAAAGTTAGGATGAACAATGATTTTACTTTTGTGAGACTTAATGTATCCATAGCTACTCCTTTTTATTATTCCAAATTCAAAACAACTTCCTTCAAATCCATCGAAAGAAAATCCTCCGCACTGATGCCACCCCCTTCCACAATAAACGCTGATTGCGGATGGAACAGCTTGCGGAATTTATCCAATCCCTTCGTACACTTCTCCGCATTGCTTTTCAACCCAATGGCGACCACCGAACCTTTCTTGCGCAGGACGAAATTCACTTCATACCTCTACATTTTACTCAGTGGACTAAGTATTCTTGCTCAATGCAAAGGTAACAAATATATTCAAGTGTCAATCAATGCCTTGTGCATGAATGAGGATATTTCGCAAAACAGCTGAAAAAAGGCGGTACAACGCCATGAAGCCAAACGATTGAGCGTAAACAATTTGCACTTTCTTTCTGACTTTTGTCAATTATCTGGAAAGCGTTTGTGCCGATTAAAGAGCCTTATCGTTGACATTCAATGATTCTAATAGCTCAAAACAGCTCAATTTTCTCTCTACCCTTCTGCTAATATGACAATTCTTATAAAATATCATTTATATTTTATGCAACAAACATTGTTGTTTGAATAAAAAAACAGTAATATTGTATTTGAATAGCAACATCATACGTCTTGTTCAGGTATGTCATGATATGAGAGTCCTGAAACGTACAATGAAGAAAGACGGTTATAAAATAGATGTAGTGCCAATCACAGAGTTTTAACTATATGGATGTTTGACACATTTCAGAAGCATAGAAGAATTGACCAAGACACTCTCGCGTGAACAAGGATTACTAAGCGAGATGTTTGAAAAACGGAAGCTCATGAAGTTTCCGGTTGAGCTTGCCATAGAACTTGTCGGAGGAAATGAAACAAGATTGAGGAGACTGGTTGACTATGGCGTATTGGTGGAATCTGGCAATACGGTTGAGATAGAGAGTGACTACCTGAACTTTTTCGAAGAAGTACTGAATGTCAATGAGGAAATCAGTGTGTTGAGCGTACAGGAGTGTATCAACACCTTGAAGGAGTATATAGGGTATTTTCTGCAAGAGACTAATTCCAATCGTAAAGCCGGATATCAGGATAGTGTGCGCCAGCTCTTAAAGAAGACCGGATTCAGAACCTTGAAGAATGTGGTGGATTTGAAGCGTAATATGGACAACGCCTATAAGCAGGAACCCAATTATATCATTAAAAAGAAGAAGCTGCAGAATCTTGATGAGAAGGGAAATAGTATTCGCGCAATGATACGTGAATGTGAAAAACTGATGGATAATGAGCAAGCCTTCTTTATCATGGCAAATGATCCGCACATGACCAAGACGTGTAGCGAGGTGAAGCATGATTTTGTTGAAGCTTATCATGCGCTAATGGAGATTGACAGACAGATTATTTCCTACATCAATCAGATAGACCAGCAGAACAGACTTTACAAAAAGATACGAAAGCTGAAGTATCTGCAAGATCAGTTGCTCATCAAGACTGATACGAATATCCTCAATGTATTGGAAGAAAGAAATCCTCTTTGGATGGAATCCCGACAATACAATAAGATTCGTCTGTCTTTGGAAATGCTGAGGGAAAATGAACAGGTAGTAAAGTTGCTGAAACGAATTGCCGAACGGAATGGAATACAGAAGATGGCAAGAACGGAAGCTGCTCCCTTGACGGAAGACGACCTGCAAGAACATGTCCACCAGTTGAAGGAGGTGGATTCTGCCGAAGTCTGGAATGCGTTTTTAGCATCAAGCTATAATCTGTTTGAATTCATTCTGAGGTATGACTACAAAGTAAAACGTAATATAGAAGAGCATGCTACCCTCTTCTGCCAGTTGGTTATCTTGCACCCTGATGAATGCAGGATAACAGGCGAATATGCAATTTACCAAAACATTGAATACCCTGTAATTTATGCGAAATAATACTCAAAGAATATACGAGCGGTTAAGCCGAGGGGAGTTCCTTTCGGTAGACAGTGCAGACTCCTCTGTCCGCCATCTATATGAGGATATTGAGGAAAATCTGGAGGATTATACGGAATACTTCAAGGAAATCGGTCTGCAACTGGAATCTGGTAATGGTTACTTCTATTTCTCAAGAATGGGAGAGAGTAAACAGACGATAGAGCAGAAATTGGACAGCTTCTCAAAATGGCTTGACTATCTGGATTTTCTGAAATGCTATAATCAGTCATTTGCTGCAGGATATCAATTCCGTAAAAGCCATTTGATAGAACAGATCAGCCTGGATATCGAACTGAAGGAAAAAGCACAGCACCTGTTCAGGAAATACGGTATGGGCTCAAATGTTGAGATAGTGAACAAACTGCTCCAGGAAATGCAGAATATGGGCTTTGCTGAATGTATCAGTGAACTTGATGAAACCTATAAGATTACTTCGGCCTTCCGTTATGCCGAGGAATTAGTGGATATAATTCAAATAGCAAACGAAGATGAAATACCTGAATAAGATAATCTTTATCAATAGTGCCAATATTCCGTATGCAGAGATTTCCGTAGATGGGAATGTGCATTTCACGGGAACTCAGGGTGTCGGTAAAAGTACGGTATTGAGAGCACTGCTGTTTTTCTACAATGCGGATAAACATCATTTGGGCATCCAGCAGGGACAGAAATCGTTTGATGATTTCTATTTTCATCAATCGAACTCTTATATACTTTATGAGGTGATGCGTGATAATGGGGCCTATACGATACTTGTCAGCAGGTATCAGGGGCGTGCTTCGTGGAGGTTCATTGATGCTCCTTATCAACGTGAATGGTTGATTGACAACGGCAAGCAGGTATTGAGTGACTGGGTGAAGATTCGTGAACGTATAGACAAGGATGTGGCTGTGTCTGCTAGAATAGAATCCGGTGTGATGTTCAAGGATATAATCTTCGGTAACACTCATGACTATAAATATACACGTTATGCACTGGTGCAGAGTTCACATTATCAGAATATCCCACGCAGTATTCAAAATGTTTTCCTGAATACAAAGCTCGATGCGGACTTTGTCAAGAATACCATCATACAATCGATGACAGATGAAGATTTACCCATTGATTTGCAGACCTACAGACGCCTTGTTACGGACTTTGAGCGTGAGTATGACGAGATAGACTGTTGGTTCCGCCAATCACGTGATGGCAGTTATCCGGTGCGTCAGCAGGCATTGAAAATAGCCGAACAGGGACGTACAATCGTAGCACTTGACCAGCAATTGCTGGACGTATGGCGTATGCTCAATTATGCTGTAGCTTATAATAAAGAGCATATACCTCTTTTGAAAGCCCAAGCAGCAGATATTGGAGCGGACCTGGAGAAAGAGCATAACCGTGGGAAAGAACTTACCGCAGAATATGAAAAAGAAAAAGACTCGCTGAATCAGGACCTTGGTGCAAAGAAAAGTAAACTAAAGGAAATAGCGCAGGCAAGAAAGGATTTCGAATCCATGGGTATTGAGGCTATACTCGCTCGTGCCGACCGGGAGACAGCTGTCAAGCAGGAAATGACGGAGAAACAAACACTATTGGATGATTTATTGAAAACCCATGCATCGATAGAAGAAAAGTACAACATTGCAAGGGGTAAACTGGAAAATGCACGTCAGGCATTCGAGAACATCCAGAAAGAAGCGTATTATCAGAAACAGGACGAACTTCAGATAAAACGCAAGAAGGTAGAGGAAGAACGTACAAAAAGCAGGAATCAGATTATGGAAGCTTTCAACAGCTGGAGACATGACTCGGACGAGCGTCTGCAAATGTTGTTGGCTGAACAGAGTAAGGCTGATAACGCACTGAAGGAACTTCGTCAGTGGCATCCGAAGGCTATTGAAATAAAACAGGTTGATGATGAATTGCAGCAATTGGATTTTATGGAGAAGGAGAACGCCATACACCAAGTAGCTGTACGAAGTCAGATTGATCGGATTACTGCCGAGTATGAAATGAAAGAAACGGAAATAAAACAGGAGTTCCAGCGTGAGCAGGAACGTCTTGAGACTGACCGGACACAAACGCGTGAACAAATCACGAAAATCAATGACTTATTGGCTCATTTGAACGGCTCTCTTTACAAGTGGCTTTGTGAGAATGCCGAAGGTTGGGAAAACACAATAGGCAAAGTCGTTGACGAAGAAAGGATTCTGTATGCTCAAGGGCTTGAACCTCAGTTGGACACTGGGACTGATGGTATGTTTGGCGTAAAGTTAAACCTGGATAATGTTGCTTCCGTCCATCGTACGCCTGACGAATATAGATCGGAGAAGAATAACTTGGAAGAGCTAGTTCAACAAATCAACCGTCAGCTCACACAAATGCCTGTTACTCTTGAGGGAGAGATTTCTAAACTTGGTAAGAAATATGCTGCACAAGTGAATCCACTTCGTCAGAAAATGACATCGTTGAAGGTGGAAGAAGGACAGATTCCTGTAAAGCGACAGAATCTGCAAACCCACAGACACAAGCTGGAGATGGAAGAGCAGGAGCAAATTAACCAGGAAAAAGAAATCCGCGAACGTGCTTTTAATGAAGCAGTACTGAAAGTGAATTCAGAAAAGGATACTCGTAATAAGAATGAAATAAAGAATAAAAAGGACCTTAAGGATCTTGATTTATCATTTAATAAGGCTGTGAAGGTTCTCGAAGAGGAATTGCGCCTTTTCAAAGAAAGACAAGAGATTGAGGCAACCGTACGTAATCATGAGTTCGCTGTGCAGAAGAAACAGCTTGATGAACAGCTGGTAGCTGAACTTGCAGGCAAAGGTGTTGACACGAAACTGCTCGAACAATATCGTAGGGCTTTGGATGAATTGAAGGAACTATTAAAGAGTATTGAAAATGAACGTGCAATTGTCATCAGATACCGCGACACTGAGCAAAATCTCTTTGCCAAGGAACCGGAAATCAAAAAGGACATCAAGACCATTGAACAGCGACTCACAATGATACGTCAGCGTTATGAAGACAAGCGGACGCGTATCGAGAAAAAATGCAAAGAAATGGACGAACGGCTGAAGCGGATTCTTAAGGAACTCACGCATCGAAGGGAAGGTCTGGAACTTTATCTTCAGGTGGTAGAGAATGAACATCTGGTACCTGATACTTTCCTCTCTGATGACAAAACGAAGAGTACCGAGCAGGATTATCAGCAACTGTTGAGTCAACTTAGAGGCACGGTCAATCAGAAGCGTGAATCGATAGACAAGCTTAAATACATCGTTGTCAGTTTCAATCGTAACTTCAAGCCTCAAAATGCTTTTCATTTCAATACAATGCCTGTAACAGACAATGACTATCTGCAGATTGCCGTGGATTTGCAGGAGTTCATGGACAACAATAAAATCGAGGAGTTCCGCAGGCGCACCAGCGAACATTATAAGGATATCCTGGGACGTATTTCAACAGAAATCGGCTCACTGATGAAGCGCAGATCGGATGTAGACGAAGTGATACAAGCCATAAACCGTGATTTTATAGAAAAGAACTTTGCAGGTGTAATCAAAAGTATTGAACTCAGAGCAAATGAGTCATCAGACAAGCTTATGCAACTGCTCATATCCATCCACGATTATGCGGCAGAGAATGCCCTTTCAATCGGCGAATTGAATCTTTTCTCAAGTAATAACCGGGATGACGTGAACCGTAAGGTTGTGGATTATCTGAAGAGTTTGTCTCACCAGTTGCAAAACGAGCCCAATCGTCCGACAGTATCTTTGGGGGACGCTTTCCGTTTACAGTTCCGTGTGAAAGAGAACGACAATGACACCGGTTGGGTTGAACGTATTAACAATGTAGGATCGGATGGTACAGATATTCTGGTGAAAGCGATGGTCAATATCATGCTCATCAATGTTTTTAAGAAAAAGGCAGTCAAAAAAAGTGGCGATTTCATTGTACACTGCATGATGGATGAGATAGGACGCTTGCACCCCAACAATATAAAAGGCATTCTGCAGTTTGCCAATTCACGCAATATCTATCTCATTAACAGCTCACCGACTTCGTATAATCCTTACGATTACCGCTATACGTATCTGTTAAGTAAACATGGGGTAAAGACGAGGGTGGAAAAATTGTTGAAACGAATAAACTAGTCCGTACCATGGCTATAAGTACATCGATACAAGCATTGCTGGCTGGTGAACAAGTCGCCGGTTCAAAGCTAAGCCGTAAGTTACTTGACGAACTGTTGGCAGAAGGTATGCTATGGGTAAGTTCGCATGGTTCCAGGAAATCCTATCGTGCTCGCGACACGGAAGCCCTTAAAAGATTTCTTATGGATAAGGATGAAAGTTATCGGATTCTTGAAGTAAATCTTACTGATTCCCGTGCGTCAATGGCAATGGGGACAGGGAACTCCAAACTGGTTACGATTCGCTCCTGCCCCGGATTCCCGGTAAACAGCTATGAACCGATTGAATGTTTTCTTGACGGAAAGCCTTTTATGGTCAATCCACAGGAAGGAAGCTTTCTCTTTGTCTCAGACTGGGAAAAGCTTACAATTCCGGAAGACGTGGTAGTAATTGGTGTTGAGAATATGGAGAACTTCAGGATGATTCGTAAGCAAAGAGCTTTCTTTGAAGAGTATCTCACAGCACATGACTTTTCCAACAGAATACTCTTTGTATCCAGATATCCACAATCCACAGATCTTAGAAGATGGCTATGCTCCATTCCCAATCATTATCTTCACTTCGGCGACTTTGATTTGGCTGGAATAAATATATTTCTCGTTGAATTCCAACAATATCTAGGTAAGGAACGGTCTTCCTATCTAATTCCGGACGATATTGAATCCCGCTTGAAGGCTGGTTCCAACAAACGATATGATGAACAGTATAGCTATTTTAAGGATATCAAGTCAGACGTATTCGAGTTGCAGCAACTGATAGCTTTAATTCATCGGGAGCGAAAAGCCTATGATCAAGAGGGGTATATATGCTGTCATTCGTATCAAACTTCCGATTGATTATGCTCTTTCGGTATGAGTTACATCGGATCCCACCCTGACATTCTGTCAAACGAAGCCCTTCACAGTGCCTTTCCTTGCACCGAAATAGGAGTTGGTGGATTTCGAGGGGCTTCTCAGGCGATTAGCGAAATACACTTTGTCGGCGAAATGCGTCTGGCGCTTTCTTTCGGGAAGGCGGGAGGCTATGGATGCTCCACCGGTCGCATCCGGCACGCAAGACTCCGCACATCGTGTTAGCTTCCGATTTGTTGACACGACACTCCTTCTGGAAAGCGAAACTCACTATTCTTTACCTCCATTTTCCAAAGATTTGACTTCCGAGGACGAAACAATAGTGTTTGGAGGGGGAAACTAATGTGTTTGACGCGGCAAACTATATTGTTTGGCTCGCGAAACAATATTGTTGCGGGCACGTTTTGCCTGTTTTCCGGGAACAGAATATATAGTTTTCTAAAATAAAGGGGTATTTTCCGTATTTTCGTTTGCAGATATTCACATTTGAAGGCTAGTTTATCGGAAGCTGAGAAAAGATGAGTTAGCTGAAACCGTTGTTTCGGAGCTTTCTGTATGGCAATTATCCGCTTTGGGTTACAAGATGGTCAGGGACGCTTCCTGACAAATCGCAGCCTTCCGATTGCTTTCTTACGCTGTCTTCGACCATAAGGAAATGGCATGTGAAAGGAACGTTGCATTCACTTTCACATGCCATATCATATCTTCAGGAGACGGAAGACCGGACAGCCGTCCGCGAACCGCTCTCATGCGTCGGATGCTCGCCGCGCATCATTCTTCCGGACGGACGAACTTGAAGTCGGAAGGAGCAATCTGCTGGATGACCGTCGAACCGTTACGATAACGTTTCATCAGCTTGGTCACCGTCTTTTGCAACGCCGCTTTCTTCTCAGAGAAATAAGTGATGCACGTGTGGTTGATATTTCCGTCCTTTGCTTCCAGATAGGCTTTCAACTGCTCACTGTATCCTTCGCGGCTGGGAAGGAAGCCTTCCTTGGTCAAACGCACGCTGTCAATCTGCTGGATGTCGGTGAAGTAAACCACCGAATCGCCAAAACACAGCGACACGCCCATCACATAGACGGGCTTGTAATCGTCCTTGCGGAGCGTAAAGGCCGACGTCACGACCAACAAAAGCATCAAAATACTTATCGTTTTCAGACTTTTCATAACCATTCTTTCTAAGATTAGTGTGTGCAAAAATACGAATTATCACGTAACGAACAAAAAAAGTAACACGGCGGACAACCTTCTCCGGATATCCGCCGTGCATGCACCTCTTTAAAAACTAAACTAAACTCTTGAATTTATTGCCTGGAAAGTAGGATTTTCATCATTCTCCCTGGCTCAGGTCAACCGCATAGTTGCCACGACGACCCGAGGGGAAGACACCGCTCAGGAACAATACCTGGTCGGGGGACTGGCTTGCCTCACGCAGGACATTCTCCAGATCATCAACCGTACGGAGTGTCTCGCCGTTGGCACGCAGGATGATGAAGCCCTTGCGGATGCCGGCGTCTGCCATCTTGCCCTTCGATACACCGGTCACTTCCAGACCGTAGCTCAGGCGAAGCTGCTGCTTCATCTCGTCAGGCAATTCGCGGAAGGCAGCACCCAGGATATCCATTCCGGCATTCTTCACCACTTTCGTGTTACCTTGCGTATTGCGCAAAACGACACTTACGGTCATCTCTTTCTTGGCACGCAGCAGAGTCACCTTCACCTTGTCACCCGGACGGTGCTTGGCCATTGCCTCTTGCAGCTCAGCCATGTTCTTCACTTTCTTTCCGTCAATGGCAGTGATCACGTCATCCTTGCGGATATCGGCATTGGCAGCCGCACTGGCTTCCGTGATGTCAGCCACGTAAACGCCCTCGACGGTTCCAAGGTCCTTGTCCTTTACACGGTCGTCGATGTCATGTCCCATGATGCCCAGGACTGCGCGTTGTACGGTTCCATATTGCTTCAGGTCAGAGACAACCTTCACCATGATGGAGGTCGGGATGGCAAAACCATAGCCTGTATACGAACCTGTCGGAGAGGTCAGCACGGAGTTGATGCCCACCAGCTCACCGCGTGCGTTCACCAGGGCACCGCCACTGTTGCCTTCGTTGATGGCTGCATCGGTCTGGATGAACGATTCGATACCGCCGTTATAGACACCCAACGTACGTGCCTTGGCACTCACGATACCGGCAGTCACCGTCGAAGTCAGGTTGAACGGGTTACCCACGGCGAGCACCCATTCGCCGACCTTCAGGGCGTCAGAGTCGCCGACGGGAATGGTCGGCAGGTCATCCGCCTCGATTTTGATAAGTGCCAGGTCCGTGCTCGGATCGGTTCCGATGAGACGTCCCTTGAACTCGCGGTTGTCGTTCAGCGTGACACTGATTTCATCGGCTTTGTCAATCACGTGGTTGTTGGTCACGATGTAACCGTCCTTGCTGATGATGACGCCCGAACCGATTCCCACACGGGGTTGCGTACGCACACGCTGTGCACGCCCGTAACCGTCACCGAAGAAGTAATCGAAGATGTCGCCCGGCGTACGGACAATCTGGTCGCGACCGTTCTGAGTCGACTTGATATGAACCACGGCATGGAGCGACAGTTCGGCTGCCTGCGTCAGGTCGACAGGCTGTGCCTCCGTGGCGCTCATGGAAGCCAGTTTTACATTCGGATTCGGTGAAAACATCTCTGTGAATGAACCGGAGTTTTCCTTCTCACCTTTCATCATCGAATAAGTCGTCACTCCGGCTACAGTGGAGCTGAACAGCATCACAGCCGCAGCGCCTAAAACCATTTTAGTTGTTGTTTTCATAACCAATGATATTTAAATTGTTAATTTTCTACTATTGTTTAACATCTACGCTGTTAAAGTAAAGACAAAAAACATTCGCTTATTCTTCCTGTCACAATCTTTTCCCATCTTTTAACAGAGCCGTTTTCTCCTTAACAGCGCTTAAGTCTGCCAACTGCCAAATTTGCATTCGTTATAGCATCCTGACACACACCTCCCTAGGAGAAAATTCAAGCTTTTTTGCCCTTCTGAAAGCTATTTTTCATACCTTTGCAGCCAGAAAAAGAGACAGAAGACCGGTCTGTCGCCGCCGGCTATGCCGGAGGAGGAAAGTCCGGGCAACGCAGAGCATCCCACTTCCTAACAGAAAGCTGTCCGTGAGGGTGGAGACAATGCAGAAGAAAAGAACCGCCTCTTCACAAGGGGTAAGGGTGAGAAGGTGAGGTAAGAGCTCACCAGTCGTATGGTGACATGCGGGCTGTGCATCTTGGGAGTTGTAAGATCATGTATACCGGCGTTAAGAGAGTTGCTCGCTCCAGTCGGAGGGTGGATTGCTAGAGCCCGGCGGTGACGACGGGCGTAGATAAATGACAGACGCCTGACAAAGGTACAGAACCCGGCTTACAGGTCTTCTGCCTCTTTTTCTTTTTCCCCTCATACTGGAACACACAATCCTCTGAAACCTCAAAATCAAGAAAACAACATGCTACGCCTCAAGACCCGAATACGCCTGATGAAACGATTCCTCACCGAGGAAATCTGGCGAGTGACTGAAAACGAAGTGAGCCGTGTCAAATACATCTTCTACAACATCCTCAAGGTCATACTCCTCTCCATCCAGCGGTTCAATGACGACCGCATCGTCAACAAGGCATCGGCGCTGACCTACAACACCCTGCTCTCCATCGTGCCGATTCTTGCCATCCTCTTTGCCGTGGCACGCGGACTGGGATTCTCCGACATGATGGAGGAACAGGTCCGTCGCGGACTGGAGGGGCAATCGATGACCGTCGACGTCATCATCAGCCTGACAGACTCCTATCTCGCCCATGCACAGAGCGGCATCTTCATCGGGGTGGGCCTGCTTGTCCTGCTTTGGGCGGTCCTCACACTGACGGGGAACATCGAGCGTACCTTCAACCAGATATGGCAGGTGAAGAAGCAGCGCAGCCCCTTCCGCAAGATTACAGACTACTTCTCCATCCTCCTGCTCCTGCCCATCGTGCTGGTCGTCTCGGGCGGTCTGTCCATCTTCATGACCACCGCGCTCAAGAGCCTCGACAGCTACCTCATCCTCTCGTCGTTCGCCAAGTTCATCGTCGGCTGTATACCTTATATATTTACGGGCTTCATCTTTACGGGGCTTTACATCTTCATGCCCAACACGCGGGTACGCTTCCGCTATGCCATCGTGCCGGGATTCATTGCCGGAGCCGCCTTCCAGGTGTTGCAGTTCTTCTACATCAACAGCCAGATATGGGTGTCCAACTACAACGCCATCTACGGTAGCTTCGCCGCCATCCCGCTCTTCCTCCTCTGGACACAGATTTCCTGGAGCATCTGCCTCTTCGGTGCCGAACTGAGCTACTGCAACCAGAACTTCGAGAACTATAACTTCGCCAACGAGACGCGCAACATCAGCCGTCGCTACCACGACTTCCTCTGCATGCTCATCCTCTCCTTCATCTGCAAACGCTTCGCACGGGGAGAGCGGCCCTACACCGTGCTCAGCCTGGCACACCGGCACAACATCCCCATCCGCATGACGCGGCAAATCATCTACGAGCTGGTGGACCTGCGGCTCATCTACGAGTGCAACCCGGACGCCGACGGCAAGGGCTCGCAACCCTTCTACCTCCCGGCTGAGGACACCGACAACCTCAACGTCGCCACCCTCCTCACCCGGCTCGACGTGGCAGGCAGCGAAAGCTTCAAGATTGACAAGGACAACAAGTACAGCACCGCGTGGGAGACGCTCGAACGTGCCCGCGACGAATACTACAAGAAGTTGGGCAACGTGCTGCTCAAGGAACTCTGAAAACCGACTTTAACCCTACCATCATGATGGACAACGCTTCTGAACTCTTCGTCTACAAGGCTTCGGCGGGCTCGGGAAAGACGTTCACGCTCGCCGTGGAATACATCAAGCTCCTCATAGCCAACCCCACCGCCTACCGCAACATCCTCGCGGTGACCTTTACCAACAAGGCGACCACGGAAATGAAGGAACGCATCCTGGGACAGCTCTTCGGCATCGCCATCGGGGATGCGGCATCGGATGCCTACCTGAACGTGGTCAGCAACGGACTGGGACTGTCCCCTGAGGAGGTGCGCGACAAGGCACGGCGCGCCCTCTCCCTGCTGATTCATGACTACAGCCGCTTCCGCGTGGAAACCATCGACTCGTTCTTCCAGTCGGTGATGCGCAACCTGGCGCGGGAACTGGAACTGGGTGCCAACATGAACATCGCGCTCAACAACGCCGAGGTGCTCTCGGACGCCGTCGATATCCTCATCGAGAAGCTCGACCGACGCTCGCCCGTGCTGGGATGGCTCCTGGAGTTCATCCGCGAACGCATCGCCTCGGACAAACGCTGGAACGTGTCGGGCGAAATCAAAAGCTTCGGCCTGAACATCTTCGACGAGACCTACATCGAGAAGGGCGACGGACTGCGCGCCAAGCTGGTGGACCCGCAGACCATCCCCGCCTACCGCAAGCTGCTCGAGGCACTGCGCGACGAGGCGACGGACGTGATGCACAGCATCGCCGACCAGTTCTTCGGCATTCTCGAAGCGGAAGGACTGCACCCCGACGACCTTGCCGGGAAGAGCCGCGGCATCGCCTCCTACTTCAAGAAGCTGCGCGACGGAAAGTGGGGCGACGACATCCGCAACAGCACCGTGGAGAAGTGCCTCGACTCCGCCGACAACTGGGCGGCGAAGACATCCCCGCGGCGTTCGGAAATCATTGCCCTGGCGTCGGCCCAACTGCAACCCCTGCTCGTCGAGGCGGAAAAACAACGCCCCGAACAGGGACGGACCCTCAACTCCTGCGAACTGTCCCTGCGTTACCTCAACCAGCTGCGTCTGCTCGCCAACATCGACGAGGAAGTCCGCGCACTCAACCGACGGGAGAACCGCTTCCTCCTCTCCGACACCAATGCGCTGCTCCGCCGGCTGATGCAGGAGGGAGACTCCTCGTTCGTCTTCGAAAAGATTGGCACCACGCTGCGCCATGTCATGATCGACGAGTTCCAGGACACCTCGCGCATGCAGTGGAACAACTTCAAGATGCTGCTCCTCGAAGGACTGTCGCAGGGAGCCGGAAGCCTCATCGTCGGCGACGTGAAACAGTCCATCTACCGCTGGCGCAACGGCGACTGGAGCATCCTCAACAACCTGCGCGGCAAGATGGAGGGCATCTACCCCATCCGCGAGATGAAACTGACCACCAACCGACGCAGCGAGAGCAACATCATCCGCTTCAACAACGACATCTTCACCGCCGGGAGCGCCTGGCTCAACGAAATCTACCGCAACACCTACGGCACGGACTGCACCGAGCTGCAACAGGCCTACAGCGACGTCTGCCAGGACTCGCCGCGCAAGGAGGAGAAAGGCTACGTCCACGTGGACTTCCTCATCCCCGAAGACAACGAAGACTACGTTGAGATGACCCTGGAGTGCCTCGCCGAACAGGTGGAAAAGCTCGTGAGTGAAGGCGTGCGGCTGGAAGACATCACCATCCTCGTGCGCAAGAACAAGAACATCCCCGTGATTGCCGACTACTTCAGCGCCAACCTCCCCTACCGCATCGTGTCCGACGAAGCCTTCCGCCTCGACGCCTCGTCGTGCGTCTGCGCACTCATCGACTGCCTGCGCTGGCTCGCCGACGAGACCGACACCATCGCCCTCGCCCGCCTCGCAGCCATGTACCAGCGGGAGATTGTCGGCAGCGACACCGACTGGAACACCCTCCTGCTGCAGGGGGCGGAACACTACGTCCCGCAGGACTTCATCACCCGACGGGAGGAGTTGCGCCTCATGCCGCTCTACGAACTGCTCGAACACCTCTTCACTCTCTTCGGCATGGCGGAACGCGAGGACCAGGACGCCTACCTCTTCGCCTTCTTCGATGCTGTCATCGAATACCTGCAGGAGAACTCCTCCGACCTCGACTCCTTCCTCGCCTGGTGGGACGACAAGCTCTGCGCCAAGACCATCCCGTCCGGCGAACTGGAGGGCATACGCATCTACTCCATCCACAAGTCAAAGGGACTGGAGTTCCACACCGTCCTCATCCCCTTCTGCGACTGGAGCCTGGAAAACGAGATACGCACGCAGATGATCTGGTGCACGCCGCAGGACAGCCCCTACAACGAGCTGGACCTCGTCCCCGTGAACTACGGAGCGAACATGGCAAACTCCACCTACGAGCAGGACTACCGCCACGAACGGGTCCAGCTGTGGGTCGACAACCTGAATCTGCTCTACGTCGCCTTCACACGCGCCGGGAAGAACCTCTTCGTCTGGGCAAAGGACGGGCAGAGCAACTCCATCTCCACCCTGCTCTACCACAGCCTCTGCCGCATCGACCCGGCATTCGAGGGAATGGGGGAGTTCGAGACCGGCACCCTCTGTCCGTCGGTTGAAAAGGAAGAACGGCAGGCAGGCAGCAACCGGCTCACCGCGCAACCCGACACACGGCTCGTCAAGATGGCATCCTTCGACAACCGCATCGACTTCCGCCAGTCAAACCGCTCGGCAGACTTCATCCGCGGAGAAGAGGACGAGGACGACAGCCAGCGGTACATCCGCCAGGGAAGGCTGCTGCACTACGTCTTCGCCACCATCCGGACACGCGACGACGTGGAGCCGACCCTCGCACAGATGGAGAGCGAAGGACTCTTCGACTCCGCCGGCGACGTCGGACACGCACGCTCGCTCATCCAACGTGCCCTCGCACGCCCCGAGGCAAGGAAGTGGTTCGACGGAAGCTGCGAGCTCTTCAACGAGTGCTCCATCGTCTACATGGAGAACGGCGAACTGCAGACCCGGCGCCCCGACCGCGTGATGATTGACGGCGGACAGGTCGTCGTCGTCGACTTCAAGTTCGGAAAGCAAAGCCCCACCTACCACGAACAGGTGCGCGGCTACATGCAGCTCCTCCGACAGATGGGATACACCGACGTCCGCGGATACCTCTGGTACATCTATAAGAACGAACTCATCACTGTGGAATAAACCGTAAACAAGCCACCCATGAACCCATTCCTGAAACTCGTCGCCGAAGACCTCCATGACAAGCTCCAAGGCGACTTCACACATACCGCCGTCGTGTTCCCCAACAAACGTGCGGGCCTCTTCTTCAACGAATACCTCGCCACGCGCGCCGGACAACCCGTCTGGTCCCCCGCCTACCTGACCATCAGCGAACTCTTCCGCTCACTGACCGACCGCCGCGTGGGCGACCCCATCGAACTCGTGTGCCGCCTCTACGAGGTCTTCCGCGATGCCACCCGGAGCCACGAGACACTCGACGAATTCTACTTCTGGGGCGAGCTGCTCATCAGTGACTTCGATGACATCGACAAGAACCGCGTCGACGCCGACCGGCTCTTCGCCAACCTCCAGGACCTCAAGGCATACGACACACTCGACTTCCTCAACGACGAGCAGGCGGACGCCATCCGTCAGTTCTTCCGCAACTTCTCCGTCAGCAAGACTACCGAGCTCAAACAACGCTTCATCGCCCTGTGGAACGTCCTGGGCGACATCTACCACCGCTTCCGCGACGACCTCGCCGCACAGAACATCGCCTACGAGGGCATGCTCTACCGCGAAGCCTGCGAAGCGCTCGATGCCTCCACCCTGCCCTACGAGCACTACGTCTTCGTCGGTTTCAACGTCCTCAACCGCGTGGAGCACCTCCTCTTCGAGAAACTCCAGGCTGCCGGGAAGGCGCTCTTCTACTGGGACTACGACGTCAGCTACCTCGACACCCCCAACCACGAGGCGGGCGAGTTCATCCGACGCAACCTCCGCGACTTCCCCTCCGAGCTGCCCGAATCCCACTTCCACGCCTTCGCCGGGCACAAGGAAATCGAGTACGTCGCCGCCTCGACGGAGAACGCACAGGCACGCTTCCTCCCCGACTGGCTGCGCGCCCACCTGGGCAAGAAGGAGTCCGAGACCG
>ULUY01039299.1_pt1 | contig 22534 bp, 13 predicted proteins | sample 1959031 | NCBI WGS metagenome assembly ULUY01 (sample SAMEA4835774, study PRJEB28245) | human gut metagenome | biome: gut microbiome; material: fecal sample | place: Denmark | collected 2008
AATCCAGGACCAACTCCAACTCCAGGACCAAATCCAGGACCTGTAAAGTCTATTTCAAAACCGGCTCCGTCATCACAAATAACGGATATTTCCGGTATGCGTAAATTACTGGCGCAGTATAATATACCTATAAATTATGCTGATAATTTAATGAAATTAAGAAATGCAAATCCTAAGCGCTTTAATAAAATAGTAAATAGTGGTTTATTTGATTTAATTCGTGATAAGAAGATTTCACCATCTATTTTAATGAATGTTAATGGTAAAAGATTTTTATCTAAGAAACTTTTAAGAGATATTCAAAGGCTTAAAAATCAAAATTCTATAGTTACTGTATTACCAAGAAAGACAAATATTAATAATATCAGTGCTTACGTTGAAAATGGAAATGTTGCAGAGTTAAACGGTAAACTATATGTAAATGACAATGGCAAGCCTGTTGAATTAAGAATATCGAAAGAGAAATTTGATGATTTATTTCCTCCTTATTCCAGTGTAAATATGGAACAAGGCTCCTTAGGAGATTGTTGGTTAATATCTGCTCTGGATAATATGATGGATTTACCAGGTGGTCGAATTGCAATATATAAAATGTTGGTTCAAAAAGGTGATAATATTCTTGTAGTTTTTCCTAAGAATACATATGAAGCAATCAAATTTCCACATGGCGAAGTAATTGATGCCAGTGGGCACCAATGTAGAGCGGCAAAAGGACTACAAATGGTTGAGCAGGCTTATGCAGTTCACAGGTTTGGACGTTATACTAGTAATACTAGTCAAATTACAGATATGGCTCAGTTGACAAATATTGAGATGGTTATGTCGAATCTTCGTGGCGGATGGAGTTCTGATGCGTTTTCTGAAATATTGGGTCCAACGGCTGAAGTTAAACTTTATGGTTCTGATTTTACTAGGTTAGAAAAAATGGAACTTATTAAAAAGTATGCAAATGATGAAAATGTTGTAATTAATCTGGGAACATTGCCAAAGGCGAATGCTTCAGCAGAATCTTTGTTGTCTCAAGAATATGATTTATATTCCTCTCATGCTTATGCCATAAAAGGATATAATGAAAAGACCGGGATGGTTTATATTTCAAATCCTTGGCAGGCTGCAAATATTATAGAAATACCTGTTGATGAATTATCAAAATATGTAAATAATATTTATACCGCTAAAATAAATGCAGCACAGGGAACTATGGTAAAAGTAAATAATGATGCGGTCAGTATGTCTCAGAAACCTTATGATTTTGCTGTATCTGAGAGTGAACTTCCATCTGTAAATGATTTGAATATAAATGAGTCTATTTCAACAATTAATGAATTTAATAATTATGGAATATCTTCATTACGACCTTCTGAATTAAATGAGCTTAATGCTGCAATTGATGATGTATTGACTCAGGTAAGAAGTGGTTCTGTTGCTGACCCTGAATCTGCGATAAGAAGTGTTGAAAATTTGTATAATAAGGCTCAACTTAAAGGTGGGGTCTATAATTTAAAAAATATCGATAAATATACATTTAATGCATTGCGTCAAGAAATCGGGCTGCCATTAAACTATTTAGATGCTCGTATGAGTCGTTCGGTAGGGCATTTAAGTTCTGCACAGTCTGAAGTATTGACTGATATATATAATAATTTGGGTTCTAGGATTGCTGCAGGAGAGGCACCTTCTAAAGAATTGTTAAGTGATGTGATTTCACAAAGAATTCAAGGAACAAATCTTAATAAAGATAATATAGAACGCACATTGTTATTAAAAATGCAAGATAGCGATGTATGGAATGCGAGAGATTTCCGTAAGTCTTCATCAGATTTGTATCCAGAACAGGCAAATTCTCTTGTGAAAAAATATCGAGATGGTTTTAGGATAAAAGAAGTAAAAGTAACTCCTTCCAGAATGGGATTGAATCGTAGTGAAGGAACATTCTTCAATAAATCTGAATTAGATTATATTGAAGATAATTTAAGTGGTGGCATGAAAGAAACAGTTCCTGAAATTTTAAATGAAATCGGTAAAAAAATTCAGCAAGGTGAAATGCCGTCTTATGATTTAGTGAGGGCAACTATTTTAGATATTGGTCCTAAGCATGGAGTTAATGTTCGCCAATTAGAAGACAATGTGTTATCTTGTATACAGCAGTTTGATGAATGGAAACCTATATCAAAATATTTAGAAACTCCAAAAAGAATTTTGGATCGCAAAGATCCTACAACAATGTCTGTTAATACAAAGGTGTTTAGAGAAACTAAAGGAATTTCAGGTGAATATAAACCTGAAGTTAAGACTGTATCTCATAATTTTGAAGGTATTAATAGTGAAAATTTACGCTCAGACGAAATTAAGTCTATTACAAGGATTATGAATCCAAAAAGAGCTCAAACAGTTGTAAATATAATCGATAATCTTGAATGGGAAATTAAGCACGGGGCAACACCGTCAAAAAATTTACTTGGCAAGGTAATTAATGATGAATTGTTTAAAAACCCGAATCCAGCAATAGATCCGGATAAATTCCAGATAGAAATCAGAAATTTATTGAATGATTCTGCTATATTTCCTGATTGGTCCGGAATTACTACTTTCTGGTATAAAAGTGATATGGCATCAAATGAAATAATAAATCAGTATCCTGAATTTATTACAAACTTTTTGCATAAACGAGCCATAGATAATTAATACTTGCAAATTTTAAAATATAATGTACAATGGGTCAAGAGGTAAAATTATATGGGTATAAAAATGAATGGTCCGGCAGATAATCCTTTTATGGTTTTGCAAAAAAAAATAGAAGAAGCTCAAAAGTTAAATAAACCAATTGATGGTTATGTTAAACAGCAAATTGATCTTCTGAAAAATGCGCATGATGAATTTGTTAAGACTGCGCAAGAGCAAGGTTATGATTTAAATAATCCGAGAGTTGGCGAAATTGAAGTCCAACAATACTCCGCAATGAAACAGCTTGCGCAAAAAATAGGTCTTCCTGTTGATGAGTATGATGAGATGATAAAATCTGTTCAAATAAGGGTTTTTGGTGAAGAAAACGCAAAACGTTTCTTTGGAAATTAAGCTAATAATTGTATAAAGTTTTATTAGTATTTAACCTTTGACAGCTCCTTCATTTTCTCCCGATATGAAGTATTTTTGCATTGCAAGGAAGAAAATTATAATAGGTATTGTTGAAATAATAGAACCTGCTGCGATATAGCGCCAATTTGAAGAAAACATTCCTTGTAGATTATTAACTCCAACAGGTAGTGTGTACATTGTTTCTTTTGTTAAGACAATACTTGGCCATAGAAATTCACCCCAAGAACCTATAAATGTGAAAATTGCAAGAACAGCTAAAGAAGGTTTGACCATTGGGAGTAGTATTTTCCAAAAAACTTGAAAAACATTACAACCGTCAACTATTGCTGCTTCTTCCATTTCTCTTGGAATTGCTAAAAATGCCTGACGCATTAGAAATATTCCAAAAGCACTAACTGCAAATGGCATAATAAGTCCAATAAATCCCAGTATATCATTTACACTGTCAACGAGATGAAGTTTTAGTGTTATTAAGTATACAGGAAGCATTATTGCCTGAAAAGGAACCATTATTGTTGCCAAAATTGAAAAAAATGCTATTTTTTTTCCTTTGAATTCCATTCTGGCTAAAGGATAACCGGCCAGAGAAGACAAAATTAAGTTTAATATGACAGTTCCTCCGGCAACAATCATGCTATTAATAAAATATCTCATTAAATCAACTTTGTGCCAGACTCCGATATAATTTGCTAATGTAAAATCTTTTGGAATTATTGTTGGCGGATATGCAAAAATATTTTCATTAGCCCCTTTTAAAGATGTTGATAAAAGCCATATAAACGGAAATATTGATAGCAAAGAGACAACTATTAATATCAAATGAATCCAAAAATTTTTTAAATTGGTACTTTTCATAAATTATATTTTCCTCTCTCAAAACAACAAATATTGATTAATGAAAATATCATAACTATACCAAGTAGGATTACCGCCATTGCCGAAGCATAACCCAAGTCAAGGTTTTCAAAAGCTTTTTCATAAATATAATATACTATTGTTTTTGTAGAATTAAGTGGACCGCCTTTTGTCATTACATAGATTTCTGCAAATATCTTCATAGCAGAAATAGAACTTATCGTTGTAACAAGTGCAATTGTCGGCATAATATGAGGTACTGTTACAGTTAAATGTTTTCGTAAAAAACCGGCTCCGTCAATATCGCAAGCTTCGTATAATTCTTTGGGTACGCTCATTAGAGCCGCAAGATAAATCATCATATAATATCCTATACCCTTCCAAATAGTTACAAATATTACAGAATATATAGCATATTTAGGGTCTGTTAGCCAACCTATTGCGTTTATATGGAAGATGCTTAATATATAATTAAGGATTCCTTGCTGAGCATACAGCCATTTAAATGCAATTGCTGCAACTACAATTGAAACAATTACAGGTAAATATATTAAAATTTTATATAGAGTTATTCCTCTTATTTTTTGATTTATTAGAATTGCTAAAAATAAAGGGACTATCGCAAGAATTGGAACTGCAACAATCAGGTAGATTACAGTGTTCCACATAACTTTGTAAAATATTGGATTGTGTAATATTTTAATATAATTTTGAATAGCGGTAAAATCGGGATGATAAATATTGTTTGAATAATCAAAAAAACTTAGTCCTATAGTTTGGAAAAATGGTATAAAAAAGAAAATCAATAAAACAATGCCTGCAGGAAGCAAAAATAAATATGGTGCAATTTTTCCATAATACTTAAACATAAACAAATTATCTCACTATCTTTATTTTGAGTCAAGAAGTAAGCTTTTTGATGTTTTGGCTTTAATTAAGGTTTTTCAAAATTTTTTATTTTAAAACTTTTTGTGTTACAATCGTATTGCGAATTTAATAATAAAAAGAGGATTAAAATTATGACTCAACAATTGGAAAAAAATCAAGAATCAAATTCATCTCAAAAACAAATTCGTCAGGTAAGAATCCAAAAGATGGAAAATTTGAGAGAAAGAGGATTGAATCCTTATCCTTATGGATATGATAAAGATATTATGGCTCAGGAGCTGCAAGATAAATATAAAGATCTTGCTGTCGGAGAAGAATTGGAAGATTGTTATCATGTAGCCGGTAGAGTTATGGCTAACCGTAATACCGGTATGTTTATCGATTTAGTGGATGCTTCCGGAAAAATTCAAATTTTTTCTCACAAAGAAAATCTTTCAGAAGAAGATTTGAAAACTTTAAAAACTATTGATATTGGCGATATAGTCGGTTTTTATGGTTCTGTTAGAAGAACCCCTCGTGGAGAATTGACAATTAAAGCAAAATCTTTGCAAATATTATCAAAGTCTTTGCTACCGCTTCCTGAAAAATTTCATGGATTGACAGATGTAGAAACAAAATATCGTCAAAGGTATGTTGATATGATTGTCAACGATGATGTTAAAAAAACATTCCAAAAAAGAAGTTTGATTATTCAAAAAGTTAGAGAGTATTTGATTAATCTTGGTTTTATGGAAGTTGAAACTCCAATGCTTCACCCACAGGCCGGCGGAGCTAATGCAAGACCATTTATTACTCATCATAATACACTTGATATGGATATGTACTTGAGAATTGCGCCTGAACTCTATTTGAAACGTTTGATGGTTGGTGGCGTTAGTGAAAAGATTTTTGAAATAAACAGAAGTTTCAGAAATGAAGGTATAGATACAAGACATAATCCTGAGTTTACAATGATGGAGTTATATCAGGCTTATGTAGATTACAATGATATGATGACATTGACGGAAAATCTTGTGGCTTATGTTGCTAAAGAAGTTCTTGGTACAACAAAAATTCAATATGGTGAAAATGAAATTGATTTAACCCCTCCTTGGGATAGAAAAACAATGTTAGGAGCAGTGGAAGAAGCTACAGGTATTGATTTTAATAAGGTTGAAACTGTTGAAGAAGCTAAAGAAGCTGCAAAATCAGTCCATGTTGATGCTGATGATTGTGATAATTGGGGACAAGTTATCGAAAGAGTATTTGAAGAAAAAATTGAAGGTTCTTTAATCCAACCAATTCACATTTATGATTATCCAAGGGATATTTCTCCTCTTGCAAAAGTTCACAGAGATAACCCTAGATTAACTGAACGTTTTGAAACACGTGTAAATGGTTGGGAAATTAGCAATGCTTTTTCAGAATTAACTGATCCTATTGACCAGAGAGCGCGTTTTGAGGCTCAAATGGCAGCAAAGGCTGCCGGTGATGAAGAGGCTATGCCAATTGATGAAGATTATATATGTGCTCTTGAACACGGAGTTCCTCCTATGGGCGGTTTAGGCGTAGGTATTGATAGATTGATTATGTTATTAACAAATTCTCCTTCTATAAGAGATGTGATAGCATTTCCAACATTGAAGAAAAAAGATTAATTTTTATCATCTGAAATATTGGTGCGGTTTGAATTGTAAAATTCAAACCGCACCTAATAATATATATGGGGTGTTTTATGTTTAGAATTTGTACAGTTATAATGTTGTTTACATTAATAAGCGGACCTGTTTTTGCAGGTACTTTTCAGGATGGTTATTATTGTGGTGTTATATCATCCAGAATAAATCCTTGTTGTATGGGGTATGGGGATTCTGAAAAGTGTAAACAAAAACAGTATAAAAAATGGAATAAGTTTTGTGAAAAAAATAATGGGGATAACTGTAGTTATGATTTTTGGCTAGGTAAACGTTCTTGGGATGACGATGCTTGGTACGCTTATTGGAATTCTGACACTTATAAAAATGTTCAGAAAGTTAATCGAAAAGTTAATATGTTTAGGAGTATTGTTAATTCCACAAAAGAGTTATTTACTTGGTAATTAAATAAAAAAAGAGCCTTCAATGAGGCTCGTTGGAATTAAGAATAGCTGGAAGTATGAAAAAGATTAATTATATTAAACATTTATTTTAAATTTTTATCTATTCACTACAAGGCTAATTATATTTATATTTTTTGTTAGGCTTTGTGAAAAAATATATACCTGTTTGTGTTATTGTTTCATTATATTAGAGTACATAGGGGGATAAAATGAATAAAAATTATATTATTGTAACTGGAATTATATTAGTTATAGTGGGATTATTTTCTTATTTGTTGTATTTCATGGATAAAAAAGAAGAAGAAAAAATAAATTCTATGCTCCCTCGTATTGGTCAAAAAGTTTTGACTTATAATATGAATGAACGTGCTTGGCATGATTATAATGATAAAACAGATATTGATTCTTCAAAAGAAATAATAATTTTACAGGTGCAGGAGCCCGTTGGCAATGGAGGTTATACTTCATACCATTTAATAACCGGAAATATACTTATACCGAAGAAAGATGTATTAATTGGTGAAGGTAGTCAGGAATTTATAAGGAATAAAAAATTATATTCATATTTCCCGAAAACGTACGAATTTTATGAAATTGTTTTTAATGGAACTAATTTCAAACCTAGAAAATTGACAGAAAAAGAAATTCAAGCTTTATTTAAAGATTTTGAGATTATTAAAGTTTCAACATTGGAGAAGGGAACGTTAACTTTAAATTATTCAAAACATAAAAATAAATTTATGGTTCTTAACGATTCTCGAATAGAATTTTATAAATATTATGTAGTTCCAAACGAGAGCAAGAAAATGAAAATAGGTGAATTTTCTAATCAAATTATTGTGAAAGATGATGTAAATGTAATGATTCAACGTATGGAAGGTTGTTCTAAGAATTTTCCATGCTACGAGATAAAATTTAAGTAGTTATATTTTTATGCTATTCTAAAATAGAATTATGCTAACATTACTAACAAATCCAATAATAATATCTGTAGTCTTACTTTGTATATTGTGTTTATGCAGGGTTAATGTTCTACTGGCATTGATTGTTTCATCTGTTATTGGCGGATTGACCGGACACATGACATTATCAGAGGTAATGGATATTTTTATTCATGGAATGGGCGGGAATTCTGAAACTGCATTAAGCTATATTTTATTGGGCGCATTTGCGGCTTCTATGACTCATACCGGTTTGGCGCCTATATTATCAATGAAAATTGCCGGAGTAATTCAATCTAAAAAATATTTACTTATATTTATTTTAACCGGTATAGCAATTCTTTCACAAAATTTAATTCCTGTGCATATAGCATTTATTCCAATATTAGTTCCGCCGTTACTTGCTATTATGAATAAATTACAAATTGATAGGAGAGCTGTGGCTTGTGGGTTAGCATTTGGCTTAAAAGCTCCGTATATTGTAATTCCTGCCGGTTTTGGATTGATATTTCAAGGCTTAATTGCAGAAAATATGATGCAAAACGGTGTAGAAGTTGTTAAAAATGATATATGGAAGTCTAATTGGCTTCTTGGACTGGGGATGTTTATTGGATTGTTGGTTGCTATATTTATTACATATAGAAAACCTCGATCTTATAAAAATTTAGATATTAAAACTACCGTTTGTAATGAAGATTTATCATTAAATAAAAGTCATTATATCACTCTTGCTGCGGCAGTTTTAACTTTGGTTGTTCAATTATGGACTAATTCGCTTCCGCTCGGAGCTTTAGTAGGATTAGCAGTTATTTTTGGCTTAAAAGCTATTGACCATGATAAAATGGATAAACTTATTAATGAAGGTGTTGGATTAATGGGATATGTAGCATTTGTTATGCTTGTTGCTGCTGGATTTGCAAGTGTAATGAAAGCTACTGGAGGAATTGATTCTCTTATAAATGTAATTACTCCGTATATGATGTCAAGTAAATTCATTGCAGCATTTTTAATGTTATTTATCGGACTTTTTATAACAATGGGAATCGGGACTTCTTTTGGTACTATTCCAATATTAGCTGTTTTGTATATTCCAATATGTGTAAAATTAGGGTTTAGTACAACTTCAATGATAATCGTTTTATCTGCCGCAGCAGCACTTGGCGATGCCGGTTCTCCTGCATCAGACACCACATTAGGTCCTACTGCAGGTTTGGATGCTGACGGTCAGCATAATCATATTTGGGATACTTGTATTCCGACATTTTTGCATTATAACATTCCTCTGATTATTATGGCTTTATTGTCTGTTATTATATTTAAATAGGCTTTGTTATTTTTTATTGAAATAATGCTATCAAATAAATTTAATATTTATACTTGTTAATATTCACTTTTAATCAAAAATTCTTAATGTTAAAATTACGTTATTATGGTAGAAGTGAATCAACAATATGTACCGCTCCATCTGCACACGGAATACTCATTGCTTGACGGGGCTATTAGAATAGGGGAGTTATTAAAATTTTGTAAGGAAAATAATTTTCCTGCTGTTGCTGTAACAGACCACGGGGTTATGTATGGCGATATGGAGCTATATGAACTGGCAAGAGATATGGGTGTGAAACCATTAATGGGTTGTGAATTTTATGTTCATGATGGAGATATCACAGAACATGATAAAAATAATAATCCATGTTATCACCTTGTGTTGATTGCTAAAAATAATACCGGATATGCAAATATAATTAAATTAACTTCTATAGCTTGGTGTAAAGGACGTTATGTCAAACCTCGTATTAACTGGGAATTGTTGGAAAAGTATCATGAAGGCTTGATATGTTGCTCAGCTTGTCTTGGTGGCGAAGTTCTGCAGCATCTTTTAAAAAATGATTATGAAGCTGCTAAAGCTATTGCTAAAAAATATAAAGATTTGTTTGGAGATGATTACTATATTGAGTTGCAAGACCATGGTTTGGATGAGCAAAAACGAACAAATCCTGATTTAATAAAAATTGCGCAAGAACTCGGGATTGAAATGGTAATTACTAATGATTCACATTATCTGCGCAGAGAAGATGCAGATATGCATGATACTCTTTTATGTATGCAGACAAATAGTGATAAAGATGATCCGAATAGATTTCATTTTGCAAATAATGAATTCTATGTTAAAACAGCCTTACAATTGCGTGATGCTTTTAAATGGATGGATAGTGAACTATTTGACAGATGTATAAAAAATACTGTTGAAATAGCAGAAAAATGTCATGTTATGCTGGAACTTGGAAAAAGTCCTTTACCTAAATATGAAGTTCCGGCCGGGTATACTATTGATACATATTTGGAATATATTGTTCATATTGGGTTAAAAAAGCGTTATGGTGATGTATCTAAAGAAATCCAAGACAGAGTAAAATATGAGCTTGGTGTTATTCAGCAGATGGGTTTTTCTGCGTACTTTTTGATTACTTGGGATTTTATTCATTATGCGAAAACGCATGGGATTCCGGTAGGACCGGGAAGAGGCTCGGCTGCAGGGTCTGTTGTTGCTTATGCTCTTGAAATTACAGATTTGGATCCTATTAAACATAAACTATTGTTTGAAAGATTTTTAAACCCTGAACGTTATACAATGCCTGATATTGATATTGATTTTTGTATTGAGCGAAGAGGGGAAGTTATTGATTATGTAACCAGAAAATATGGTGAAGATAAAGTTTGTCAGATTATTACATTTGGTACTTATGCTGCAAAAGCTGCATTTAAAGGTGTTGCCAGAATAATGAAAGTTCCATTCTCGGAAGCAAATAAGCTTGCCGGTTTGATTGAACCTGCAATTGAACTTGCTATGAGTATTGACGATAAAGCAAAAACTCTTAAACGTGCTATGGAATTTGACGGTTCGGAGCTGAAAGCTCTTTATGATAAAGATGAGCAAATTATGATTGATCCTACAGAAGGTAAAACTGTGGGTATGAAAAAACTTATTGATTTGGCCATCGGAATTGAAGGATTAAAAAATAATACTGGTACCCATGCTGCCGGTGTTATTATTGCTCCAAAGCCACTGGACGAAATTTTGCCTGTACAGCCATCAAAAGACGGAATTATTCAAACAGGTTATCCGCCTCATGCCGTAACAGAAGTTTTGAGTTTGCTCAAAATGGATTTTTTAGGGTTACGAAACCTTACTACTATATATAAAACTGTGGATATGATTAAGCAGCGTCAAGGAATTGAATTAGCAATTAATGATATTCCTTTGGATGACAGACCTACTTATGAAATGTTGATGAAAGGTGATACAGATGGTGTATTTCAGCTTGAATCACAGGGTATGAAAAATCTTGTTAAGAGATTACGTCCGGACGTATTTGAAGATTTGGGCGCCTTGGTTGCGCTGTTTAGGCCTGGTCCGTTGGATTCTGGTATGGTAGATGATTTTGTTGAACGTAAACATGGCAGGCAGGCAATTTCTTATGCTCATCCTCTTTTGGAGCCTGTTTTGAAGGATACATACGGAACTATTGTTTATCAGGAACAAATTATGCAAGTGTTTCAGGTTTTGGCTGATTATTCTCTCGGTCAAGCAGATATGGTTCGTCGTATGATGGGTAAGAAAAAAGTCGACGAAATGGAAAAACAAAAAGGTAAGTTTATTGAAGCTTCAGCTAAACATGGGATGACTTCTGAAGCTGCAACGGCTTTGTTTAATCAGATTTTAAGTTTTGCATCATACTGTTTTAACAGATCTCATTCTGCAGCTTATGCTTTTGTTGCTTATCAAACAGCATATTTGAAATGTCATTATCCTGTTGAATATTTGTCTGCTTTGTTGTCGAGTGTAGCCGGTGATGCTGAAAAAACGCAATTATATATAGAAGAAGCGTTAAAAAAAGGTATAAAAGTTTTACCTCCTGATATTAATCATTCACTTTCTTCATTTACTCCTGATGGAGAAAATATTAGATTTGGTCTTGCTTCTATAAAACAGGTCGGAGAAGGTGTTATTGAAGATATTATTAAAGAACGTGAAGAAAATGGTGAATTTAAATCAATTTATGATTATATTAAACGAGTTGACGTTAAGTGTACAAACAAAAGAACACTTGAGGGACTTATTAAAGCAGGTGCTTTTTCAACAATTGAAAAAAGTAGAAAACAATTGATGGAGAATCTTGAATATATCACTGCTACAGCATCAAAAGAAGCTAAAGCAAAAGAATCTGGTCAGGGCAGTCTTTTTGATATGCTTGGAGATACAGAATCTGTGGATGATGCTAAGTTTCATCTTTCAGGTTCGGATGAGGAATATGATGCTCGCCAAATTCAACTTTTTGAAAAGGAATTTTTGGGATTTTATGTAACCAGTCATCCTCTTGCAACGATAAGAGATAAATTGCCATTTTTAATGACACATAAAATATCTCAAATCCCTGATGTCGCAACAGATAAAGTTGTTACTATTTGCGGTCTTGTTACTGCTACAAAACAAATTCCGACCAAAAATGATCCTTCAAAGTTTGTACGTTTTGTTACTATCGAGGATTTGACCGGAAAGATTGATACTTTAGCTTTCAATTCTAAAATTGCTGAATATAATGACTTTTTACAGGCAGAGCAGCGGATTATTGTTTCAGGTAAAGTTAGCAGAAGAAGTGAGGATGAACCTCCTATAATTCTGATAGATACCGTGAAGCCTGTTGATAATTCTAATATTTTTACAATCAAGTTGAATGAAGAAATGAAGTATGAAGAACTGTTTCTATTAAAACAGATGTTATGCCAGCATAATGGTTCTGATCCGGTTATGTTAAAATTAAAAGATTTAACCGGAGAGGTAAAAATTTTAACATCGTCAATGTTTTGGGTAAATTCTTCAAATGATTTGGTCAATAATTTAAAAAAAGGTTTTGGTAGTAAGGTTGAAATATCTATCAAATCAATGGATACTGATTTAAAAGAAGCGGTTTAATATATTAAACCGCTTCAAAATTAATTATGAAATTCATTTTTATTTTAATTGAGGTTAACATTTTTAGTAAGAAATCCTGAGATATCAACATTTTTGCCTTGAGCCTCAGCATTTTCTAACAAATATGGCAGAGCTTCAAGATTACGCTTAATAGTTTTAGTATCACCAAGTCTTATGTCATCGAGGTTGCATTGAGGTGAAGTTTTTTTACATATAGTATCGATAGCTTTCATAATAGGAGCTAAAATTTTTATATTTTCAGGTTTTGAATCTGTTGAGCAAAGATTCATAATAAAATTAAAGAATTCGTTATTTTTACTATAATCCATTGTATATCCGCCGGATAAGGTATCTTTTGCAATCATAGGGACAACTTCTTCAACGGCCTTTATTTGTTCTGACGCAACTTTTGCATTTACCAGGTCATAGCCGAAGAATCTTGTCAAGAAATATTTTGCATTAGTAGCATCAGAATTATTGATAACTTTTTCTGTCAGCTCTAGTGCTGCAGGGTTTTCTCGGCTAATTTTCGGGAGCATATTAAGAATAATTCCGAAGTTACTTTTACCAGGAATGTTTGATTCAACATTAAGATTAATATTTGTATTTATCATTTCCTGAGTGTGAGCTAAATCTATTATATCTTGAGCTAAGCCAAGGTGTTTAGGGTTCATATCCTTTATTTGTTTGGCGAATTCTGCAATTTCCGGGTTTTGTTTTGCATAGGCGTTTATAGAAGAGATGAGTTCTTCGGTAGTATTAGTTCTTGGTTTACGGGTTACAGCTCCCATAGGCATAAAACCTCCTGATGAAAATCTGTTTGGAAGAGTTTTTGATTCATCAACTATAGCTGTAGTTAGTTTTGAAATAATAGACATAGAAATACTCCTTTTGTTTTATTCCTTATTAGCATAAAGTGTGAACATATAATAATTTGTTTAATTTTTTTCATTGTTAAGAAAATCTTTACATATTTAGGAAAGAAAGATAAAAAAGTGCTTGAAAAATATTTTTTAGCATGTATTATAAAAAAGTAACCGAAATATGCGGGGGTAATTCAGTGGTAGAATGCCTCCTTGCCAAGGAGGATGTCGCGAGTTCGAGCCTCGTCTCCCGCTCCATAAAAAAGCCTTAGACTTTTGTCTCAAGGCTTTTTTATTTTGAGATGTGAGATAATGGAGAAAAGTTGCAAAATTCGAGTGAGACTTGGTTGTTCCCGTTTTTGGAGAATATACAAGCCTTGGAAAAGGAGTACATACTTGGCATCCTCGCCGTAAAAGACACTTATATAATTTGTGCCTTTTATTTTTTATGTTAGTATGTTTTTTGTAAGTATGAATTGATACATAATCATATATTTTAAAATATTATTATTATTATTATTTCTATAAGAGGAGTTAAAAACAGTGTCATATAATAAGAAGAAAACAATACGATTAATTTATCCGCAATGGCAAGGAGGCATGATTTCCTCATTGGTTCCAGAATTAACACCGGAAGATTCTTCAAAGGGATATTATATAGGTGCGGAATTATTAAGCTTTTTAGCTCCAAAAACTACTCAAAAAACGCTAACTGTTCCTGTTTCTACAGAATATAACAGATGTGAAATTTCTGGAGTTATGGATAGAGATATTATTGCTAAACAAACACAGGATGCGTTGAAACTTCTGAATGATGAAATGCCTGATAAAATATTAACACTTGGAGGAGACTGTTCTGTTAGTGTTGTTCCGTTCACATATTTGGCAAATAAATATAAAGATGATGTCGCAGTTATTTGGATAGATGCTCATCCTGATATTACATTACCAGAAGATAATACATATAATGGGTATCATGCAATGGCATTGGCTGCAGTTATGGGAAAAGGTGATTCAAAAATTTTATCTGAATTGCCGTGCAGGATTGAACCTTCAAATATTCTCTTTGTAGGTTTGAGAGACTGGGAAAGAGAGTCTATAAAATCCAGACAGCAGGAATATGGTATAAAACATTTAACACCGGAAGAGGTTAGTAGTAATAGTAATAAAATATTAGAATGGATAGAACAAATCGGTGCAAAAAATATTTTAATTCATTTTGATATGGATGTGTTGGAGCCTTCTGAAATTGTTTCTGCTGTTGGAGTTGTTGAGCATGGAATGAAAATTAATGAAGTAGTCAGGGTTATTAATGATATTTCAAATAATTATAACCTTATAGCATTGACAGTTGCAGAACCTATGCCAAGAATTGCAATAAAATTGAAGAATATGATGGAAATGTTACCTTTGTTTGAATAGTTTTAAATATATTTTGGGTATAATAATTTCGTAAAGGATATTTTATGAAAGATTTTATAATATTATTTATAGCCATAGTTTGTTTAACTTTTGCATTTCAGAAATCTAATATTTTTTCTACTACCAGGTATGGAAAACGACAGGAATCTTTTAAATCTCTAAATGCATCAATACTACCTCCTGTTTTGGCAAGATATTTGGCGGAAAGACATGCAAAATATGAATTATACCTCATCCCAAATTATATGACAGATTTTCTATCTTTGAATAAGGATTTTAAATCTGTTTATAACGAAAAACCTAAATATAGTATAATTTTATTTGCTCCGACAAATGATAATGCTTCTGAGTATAATTCTTTTAAATTATTTTATAACACATTAAAAAAAGAATTGAATAATTATTCTCAGAGTTTTAATGTTTTATATTTTTATGAAAATAATAATACTATTTATGAAAATTCGTATGATAATATAGCCTATAAAGATTTATTGGAGTATTGTAATCATTTTTGTGTTATTGATCCTTCAAGAAATACCTTACTTTCTTTTAAACGATTAGGAACATCTGAAATGGATTCTCTTAGTGCTATACTTCAGCAATATTCATTTATGTTGAAGTAAATATTTATTAATGGGATTTTATATTGTTGAGATTTTATAGTTTCTTTATTTTATAATCTTATCAAAGTTAAAAATATGAGGGTAATATGAAGAATTTTTTAAAGGTTGCAGGTTATATATTGGTTGGCTTTTTAGTCTTGTTGTACGTATCTTTTCTGTTTGTTTTGCCAAGAAAGATTGATTTAAATGTTTACAAACCCGAAATTCAAAAACTTGTTACAGAGAATACCGGTTTAAATATAAATTTTGATAGAGTTGATATTATAACAACACCTTGGCTTGAAGCCGGCTTAAAAACTAAAAATATAAAGGTTACACTTCCTGATAATTCTATATTGTTTAGTGCAGATTCTTTCAAGGGTAAAGTATTTCTTCCTAGTTTATTATGGTTAACGGTAAGGGTTTCTTGCGCAGAAGTTGAATCTCCGCATTTGAATGTCGAAATTTTAAATGGAGAAAAGTTTAAAGTAGCTAAAGTTTATGAAGATTTAGTGAATAAACGCAGACAGCAGAGACGTTTAAATCCTCCAAAAACTTCTAATGAAACTGAAGAGTTTCCGTTTGATATATCAAATATTAAACTAAACATTCCTGTTGTAAAATTAATGGATTATAAAGCTGTTATTGATGATACTGCATCTGCGCATAAATTAACTTTAAAAGGAAAAGAACTAAAGCTGGGTTATTTTAATGGTAAAAATGTAAAATTAAAAACGGAAGCTGAGTTTTATAGTGATAAGGATAAAAATATTACAGCCAATTTAGATATTGATACTTTTTTACCGCCATTTGGAGCTGTTCAAAAAGAAGAAGAGGATAATGAAGCTGTATTTGCTCTTCCGTTTATAAATCCTGTTAGTGCTTACCGTGATTATACGCTGAAATCTAATATAAATTCTAAATTAAAAATAAGACAAAATAAAAAAGATAATAAGTTGAGAATGAATGGCTTTGTAGATATAGAAGGAACTACACTAACTATGTCTGGTCTTCAACTTCCGGAATCATATTTTAGATTTAATGCAAAGGGAACTACTGCAGATATTGATACGTATATTTATCTTACGGATAGTGAATATATAAATTTAGCAGGTAATTTTGATTACGGGAAAGAACCTTATCTTGATTTATCTATGAAATCTCCGAAGGTTCATTTTTCTAATGTGTTGAAAATAGCTAGGGCTTATTTGGATACAATTCATATAAGAAATGATATTGAAAATATGACAGCCAGTGGATTTTTATTATCTAATGCTAATATCAAAACGGATTTTGTAGATATTATTTCTGATGGTAAGATTATAATTCGTGAAGGAAATGTTTCGGATAAAAATACAGGGTTGTTATTTAATGATATAAATGCAAATTTATTTTTCGATGATAATATTTTACAAGTGTTAGATACTCATGTATTGATTAATAATCATCCATTAAATATTTCAGGTAAGGTGGATTCAAATTCTATAGCAAATTTTCATATAAAAGGTGATAAAATTCCGCTTCCCGGTTTGTATGCCGCATTTGCGCCGAGAGAAGTTAAGCAATCATACAATTTAAAATCAGGAGTTTTAACTCTTGATTCAAAAGTAACTGGTGAAATAAAAGATATTGCTGCTATATTTAAAGCTGATTTGGAAAATTTTGTTTTAAATGATAGAACGGGAAATTTTATTCTTTCGAATAAAAGATCTCATTTTGGTGTTGCTAATTATGCAGGTGTTATTCGCGGAAAGTTAAAAAATACAGGATTTAATTTATATTTACCAAAAACCGGTTCAATAATCAAAGATGATTCTTTAATTGTGAATATTGATAATAAAAGTATTATTGCAAAACCTTCAATTGTAAAAATTAATAGAAATTCTTCCGTGAAGTTTTACGGAAATGTTAAAAAATATCTTAGTGATCCTGTTGTCAAATTATTTGCTACAGGAAATTTAGCCTCTACTGATATTGCTTATTTATTGGGAAAAGAGACAATACCATATTTTGAAATAAAGGGGCAAATTCCTCTTAGAGGAGAATTTTCATCAAAAGGTAAAAATATGAAATTTACGGCTCAATTAAAAGCTGATAATTCAAATTATATTACCCCAATAAAACTTGATGAATTAACCGGTAAACAGACTATTATACAAGTAATGGCTGAAAAACGTAATGATACTTTAAAAATTAATAAAACAGGTTTATATGTTAGAAAACCTGATATGAAGTTTAGTCATGATTTAGCTTCAAATTTAAACGGAGCTAAAGAAATTGTTAGTGTAAGAGCAATGATTTCAAATTTAAGTATTAATCCATTTATAAATCTTCTTAAGGTTTCTATTCCTAGAAGTTTAGATGGTACAATATGTATATTTAAAAAATCCAGATTTAATATAGGCGGACAATTATTTGCTTTTGGCAAACCTACAGCACCTCATATTAATGGTAATTTTAATATTCGAAACATAACAATTCCTGAACTATATACAACAGCAAGGCAGATTGTTATTAATCTTGGCTCTAAAGATATAGATATTACTATTAATGATGTTGATTCGAATGGTTCGGATTTTAATTTAGGAATACAAACTACTTGGAATTTAATTCCTAAAATGATTTTATCAGAAGTAAGAGTTTCTTCGAATTTTATTAATGTAGATAAATTAATGAAAGTTTCTAATGCAGCTGTGAAAACACTGTCTCCTTCTAATTCTTCAGTATCTGCTAAAAAGTCAGATATTCCTGTTGTAATCCAGAGAGGAAATGTCCGTTTACGTAGAATAAAATCAGGTAATATTATTGCTAACAATACAACAGGTAAAATTTCTTTGTATAATAATGTATTTTATCTCAATAAATTGAAAACATATCCGCTTGGAGGAAATGTCTATGGGGATATTTCAATGAATTTATTGACAACTGAATTGAATGCTAAAGTGCATGGTAATAATTTTGATATTGAAAAAGTCTTACTTGATATCATGCAAATGAAGGATACATTATCAGGCAAACTTAATTTTGTTGCAGATGTGTCATTGAGGGGCGCTAAAATAACAGAACAGATGAAAACATTAAAAGGTTTTGTTGATTTTACAGTTAAAGATGGACAACTTGGACCTTTTGGAAAATTTGAGAATTTCCTTATGGCTGAAAATATTAGAGAAAATGCATTTTTCTCATCTGCTGTTGGTTCTATAATTACTAATTTGGTAACTATAGATACTTCGCATTTTAATGATTTATATGGTCATATAATATTTAGTGATGGCGTTGCTGACATTGCACCGATAAAATCTCAAGGAGATGTTATGTCTATGTATATTGCTGGTAAAGTAAATCTTCTTGACAATAGTGCAGAAATGAAAATTCGCGGAAAATTGGCATCTGCTTTTTCGGATAAATTAGGACCTTTAGCAAATATTAATCCGATTAATCTTGTCAAAAATACTCCTGGATTAAATGCTGTTGCTGTTAAGGCATTCGCCTTGTTCTGTGAAGAGGTCTCCGAAGAAGAAATGAATGCTCTGCCGCATCTTGGTAAAGGTAAAACTGATGAGAATGCAACTAAATTTCAGATTGTGCTCAGAGGAGATACAAGAAAACCTTTAAAAATGATAAGATCGTTTAAGTGGTTAGCATTAAATTCTGAAATTCAAAGTGCACAAAATTTTGTCGATACTATTCCAACTCCGGAACTAGGAGAAGAAAATCTGTCAGTTGAAGAGCTTATCAAGCTTAGAGAACAGCAGGCAGCGGCTGCGGCTCAGGGCAAATCAATAGAGTCAGAAGAACAAAAAAACAAAACATTTGTAGAAAAAATAAAAGAAAAATTAAAAAAATAATAAACGAAAGAGGCTAAAATTATTAGCCTCTTTTTTGTTATTTGTCTTATACTGTTGAAATTTTTCTATGTTAAAATTGGACTATGAAAATAAAAAAAATACTTATATATAGTTTTACTATTGTAACTGTTTTTGTTGTAATCAGTTATTTAGTATTTTTGTTTGTTTTTCCAATTATTTTGAATTCTAAATTTTCTGTCCGTTTTTACGAAGATTTTTTGTCGAAGAAAATTGATAGTTCAGTTCAGATAAAATCTTTTGAATTTCGTTCAAAACCGGATATTTCGTTCGAAGTGATTATAAAATCTATTTCTGCTAATAACCCAAAAGGCATTGGTGTTTTTAGTGTAAAAGATTTTAGTTTTGTTTCTAAAGCATTTTCATTTAAGCCAAAATCTATTGCAGCAAAAACAATTTATGTAAATTATCCATATATTACTGGTATATTTCCGAAGAGAGATTCATCAGCAACCTCTTCTTTTAATATTGAAGATTTTCCACGGATTGATGTTGGTAAAATTTATATTGATTTTGGAAACTTATCAAATCTTGAACTTTTGAATATAAAAACGTCTTATTCCGGGGGACAGCTTTTATATAATTTCCATGGGAAGTTAAAAATACCTTATATTAACGCTCCGGTAATATTACGTTCTGATAATAATATAATATATTACCATGGTTTATATTTTGATAAATTTTTGGTTAAATTTAACAGTTCAAAGATTTATATCTCAGGACCTTTGAACAAGTTGAGTTTTAAAGGATATAAGCTTCCTGTTAATGAATTGGAAACAAGTTTTTTGCATTTTTATAAATTGAGGCATCCAAATAAGAAAAATTTCATTGAAAATTTTCAAAATTTTTCTGGTTTAATGGATATTGATTTAGTTTTGAAAAATGGAAGCTTAACTGGTATCTGTACTGCTAATAATTTACAGGCTTTATTTTCTCAATATAAAATCCCTGTTTTGCTGCCTAAAGTTCAGTTTTATTTTTCTGGAGGTAAGATTTATGCTGTAACTTCAGGGTATTTTGGTTCTGAGCCGGTTCAAACGGATTTTTATTTGAAAGGACTTTTTACAAAAAATGTTGTAGTTAGAGGAAATGTACATTCAAAATTAACGAATAAGTTTTCAAAAAAATATTTTCCAATGATAAAAATTTCTGGAAGTGCAGATGCTGTTGTTAAATATTTTACCAAATCTGGTAATGTAGGTGTTAAATACATTCTTACTGTTAAAAAAGGTGATAATTTACTTTCTACCTACGGAAATCTTGATAATGTTGATAGAGATAGACAAATTGTTGTTCAAACAAATAAGCAAGCTGATAAGATTTATATTAAAGAATATAGATATCAGTTTTTGAATGGAAAGAATAAAAATATACTTCTTTATGGAAATGGTTTGTTTGAAAAGTTATCAGGGCACTATTCTCCTGTGTATATTACACTCAAAACACAATCTCGCGCCCCGATATCTATTTTTGAGTCATTTACAAAGAATTTTATTCATGGTGGTGTTTTCTCTTCTGATTTGAAGTATGAATTTTTGACTAAAACGTTATCCGGGTATGTGAAAGTTTATAACGTAGCACATTCGGATTTTTTATTTTTGGAAAATACTGATATAAAGATTTCTAATAATAGGTTAAAATTGATATCTGACGGAACTTTTTTTGATTCTCCCATACGTATATCTATGACTGCGGATAATAACTTTAGGAATAATATTTTAATACATGATATTGATATTTATTTAGATAAATTTTTTATTAAAAAAGGTAATTATACATCTTTTCCGGCAAAGACTTTAAACAGTGCTACAGTTCAGAATAAAAAAGAGTATAAAGTTGTAGTTGAGAGGGGTAGAATTCATGTTAACGATATTTTGCATACTAAATTTTCTTTGCATGATGTAGAGATTTTAGGAATGTTAAAGAATAATATCGTAGATTTTGTGATTCCTGAAACTAATTATGCTAAGGGAATTCTCAGTGCTAAAGGATGTTATAATATAAAAAATCATTCTTCTGATATTAAATTCTTTGCTTCCGATATAGATTCAAATGAAGTTGTAACTCATATATTTAATCTTCCTAATCAGGTTCATGGTTTGGCTTTTGCGACATTACATCTGAAAACAAAAAATAAACTTAATGATATTAAAGCTCATGCAACGTTTGCGATAAATGAGGGCTTCTTGCCAAAACTTGGTTCAACTGAATTTATTGTTAAAAAATCTAGAAAAATTAAATTTATAAATGTTGATAAAATAAAGTTTACATTATCAAAAATTACAAATATTGATTTCTCAAATAAAAAAATCCTGGCTTCAAATATTTATGGTTCTTTTATTTTAGATAATAGTGATGTTAATAAGATAAAAATATTTTCACAGAGTGATTATCTTTCATTGTTTATAGAGGGGCATTATAATATTGATACTCAATTTTCTCATTTATGTATCTGGGGAAGACATAATAAAACCGAGGAGAAAAAAATTAGAATTTTAAAATTGCCTTTTACGTTTTTATACAGGTTGATTTTTAGAATTGAACGAACAAAGGAGTATTATCAGTGTAAAGTCTCAATGATTCCTCCAATTAAGCTTAAATCCGGAGATATAGAATCAATATTCAGGGTGATAGTAAAAGGAAATTTAAATTCTGATAATTTAAAAGTAATACTCAAAGATTTGCGTTAATTATATATTTTCAAGTAATAATGAAGGTTTTGGAATAGGGTTTTTGAAAGAATCTTCGATACTTAAATTTTCAGCATTTTTTATATCCTGTTTTGCTAAATCATTTTTTTTAAGTTTTTTATATACTTGAGCTCTTTCGAAATATAGTCTATTTTTTAAAAGAAAAATACGATCATTCTCAGCTTTAATAATTAATTCGTTATATATTTTTAGAGCTTCATTATATTTTTTTATATTATATAAAAATTGTGCTTTATCC
>ULUY01043475.1_pt1 | contig 22123 bp, 21 predicted proteins | sample 1959031 | NCBI WGS metagenome assembly ULUY01 (sample SAMEA4835774, study PRJEB28245) | human gut metagenome | biome: gut microbiome; material: fecal sample | place: Denmark | collected 2008
ATGCACTCATGCCCATGGCTTTGTATCTTTTCCTTTCTGGTTTTCCTTTAATCATTTAATCGGATGATTAGGAAGAAAACTTTAGGAATTTACATATTAACGTTACATAAATTAATATTTATTCCTTTGCATAAATATTAAATAATAATTAACTTCCAAAAATTATTCTCATTTTTGCGCTAAAATATTGTTATAAATACATATAAAGAAAGGGAAAATAATATGTGGGATTATTCAGAGAAGGTTATGGATCACTACAGAAATCCAAGAAATGTAGGAACATTAGACGATGCTGATGCTATAGGTGTAGCCGGTTCATTAACCTGCGGAGACCAATTAAAAATATATTTAAAAATAAAAGATAATATAGTTGTTGATGCGAAATTTCAAACTTTTGGATGCGGCTCTGCTGTTGCAAGCTCAAGTATTTTAACTGAAATGATTATAGGAAAAACTATAGATGAAATAAAAAAAATTACAAATAAAGACATCGCTGACGAACTTGGAGGACTTCCTCCCGAAAAAATGCACTGTTCAGTTATGGGATATGAAGCATTAGAAGATGCCTTAAAAAATTATAAACCTGATGGATATGTTGACCTAGACGAAATTTTAGATGAACATTACAGTACAAAACCCGCAGAAAAAATAATATGTACCTGCTTCCAAATAACAGAAAACATAATCTGGGATGCAATTAAACAAAATGGATTAAAGACAGTAGAAGAAGTTACAAATTACACAAAAGCAGGAGGAGCCTGCGGTAAATGTAAAGCAGTAATTCAAGATATGATAGACACATATTATAATAAACAAAAAGCTGAAATTGAAAAGTTAACGCCAACACAATGGATTTTAAAAGTGAATAACGTAATAGAAAATCTAATTTCACCAGAACTGCAAAAAGATGGTGGAGATATTGAACTTATAGACATAAAAAATAAAACTATTTATGTCAAATTGAGAGGCCGATGCTCCGGATGCAAAAATTCAACTATGACATTAAAAAATTTCGTTGAAACAACATTGCAAAATTCTCTAGGAACAGATATTAGTGTTATCGAGGTAAATTAAATGACAATAAATAATCTTGTATATTTGGATAATAATGCAACCACAAAAGTTGATGAGCGTGTACTAGAAGCAATGATGCCATATTTTAAAGAAGAATATGCAAATCCTTCTAGTATGTACGATTTTGCAAAACATTCTTCTAATGCAATAAAAGAAGCACGTGGTGTTATTAAAGATTTTGTCAATGCTGAAAATGAAAAAGAAATTATTTTTACATCTTGCGGCTCAGAAAGTGCTAATACAGCTATCCGAGGAGTACTAAATTACAACAAGACAAAAAAACATATAATAACATCAAAAGTTGAACATCCATGCGTACTTAATCTTTATCAAACTCTCGAAAAACAAGGTTATAGAGTTAACTACATAGGAGTTAACTCTAACGGAGAGCTGAATCTTGAAGAACTTGAAGCAGCAATCGATGATGATACAGCCCTTGTTTCAATAATGTGGGCAAATAACGAAACAGGAGTCATAAATCCTATAAAAAAAATTTCTGAAATTATTAAATCTAAAAATAAAGAAACAAAATTCTTTGTTGATGCTGTTCAAGTAGCAGGAAAAATTCCAATTGATGTCCAGGAAAACGGGATTGACCTATTGGGGATATCAGGACATAAATTTCATGCTCCAAAAGGAGTAGGTGCTTTATACGTAAATTCAAAAGCAATGATTACTCCATTAATTATCGGAGGTCATCAGGAACGAGGCAAACGCGCAGGTACAGAAAATACACCTTATATTGTTGGCCTTGCAAAAGCAGCACAGCTTGCACAAGACGGACTAAATTATGAAATAACCGAAGTAAAAAGACTAAGAGATAAGCTTGAAACTAATATAATTAATAAAATTTATAACGCCAGATTAAATACCGGAGCCGCAAATAGGGTACCAAATACAACAAACATTGGGTTTGAATATATTGAAGGAGAATTAATCCTTCTTCATCTATCAGATTTAGGTATTTGCGCATCTTCCGGCTCAGCTTGTACTTCAGGTTCTCTTGAACCAAGCCATGTATTAAGAGCCATGAATGTACCTTTCACAGCAATACATGGAAGTATAAGATGGAGTTTGAGCAGATTTACTACAGAAAAAGAAATTGATTATGTAATAGAAAAACTACCTGGAATTATTGAAAAAGTAAACTCAATATCTCCATATCAAAAAGAATTACAAGCACTGAAAGCTCTAAGAGGCTAATGATTAAAAAAAGCAAAATTATTTATTATAATGAAAAAAATTTTAAATAATAAACAAAACTAAGCAAAAAGTCCTATATAATTAATTAATATAGGACTTTTTAACTAAGAAAAAATACTTGAATTTATAAAACAAAAAACTCCTTATTTGATGAATTGGTTTAATACTTTAAAACCATTATTCTAACTTTAAGGAGATTTAATTATGAAAAAAATAATTATTTTCTTAGTACTACTAATAAGTTGTCAAACTGTATTTGCGAATTCAAATACTACAATAATAGACAAAATAGAAAATTCACTATTTGGATTCACATACTCGAATGAATCCGAAAATAATAGACTGAATCGTATTGAAGAAGAAGTTTATGGTAAAATTTCAAATGGTCAAGCACAAACAAGAATTGCAAAATTAAAAAAGGATTTATCAGCAGATTTAATGGGACAAGAAATTGAACCTAAAGAAGATACTTTTGCTTCTGAAGAAGATTCATGGGTATTTGCAAAAGAGCCTGTTGAAAGCAGCAAAATAGATTATCCGGTTATTAATGAACTTGAGCAACAAGTATTTAAAAAAGAATTTAAGGAACAAAATATAAAAACCAGACTATCAAATTTGGAAACCAAAACATTTGGAAAAACATACCAAAATGATGATTTATCAACACGGGTAGATAGACTAAAAGCAGAAATTAAACCAAAAACATTCATGGCCAATAATATGGAACAACAAGATAACTTGTTTTATGATGAACCAACAGAAAGAATGACAGAAAATTATCATTTAGAACAATATGGAGGCCCGTTTGATTATGATGCATATAATAATCAAAACAGTACAATGGGTTATAATCAAGATTTTGGCCCTGAATATGGTGATGATGATTTTTTTTCTTCCCCCCACCAGAATGTTTTTAAACCCTCAAGAAACAGAAGTCTGGCAAGCATAGAAAAAACTCTATATAAGACAAAATTTGATAATGATACAACAGAGCAACGACTCAACAGAATCGAATCCAGCGTATTCGGAACAAACTTTGCAAATGATAATGAACAAGAAAGAATATCAAGAATTTCAAGTGCTTTAAACGCACAAAAAACAGCAAGAAGATACGATAGTAACAGATTTGGACAAAACATGGCAACAGCATTCCAAATTGGAACGTTGATACTGATGGTTCTTGCCTGTATTCTATAAAGATAAGAATTACAATTTTAATAAAATTTGTTGCAATTTGTCTATTTTTCTATTATCAGTGCCGATTCCACACAACAGCATTGTAGATTTTTCATTCGTACGTTCATCTTCAATATCAAAATCTTCATATAACATTTCTGATAACTCATATCCTGAAATTCCAGGAACTCTGATTAAAACCTTAGTAGGATCATCACCAAAGAATTCACAACCGGTACATTTTACTCTGATTTTATCTAATCGAGTAATAAGATTATCTATTTCTTTACGCCCATCTCTGGAATTCAAATACTCAATATTAGCTTCAATAGAGGCTAACAAAGGATAAGAAGGTGATGTTGTCATAAACATATTTAAGGCAGGACGTACATCAATTTCACAATTACAATGCAACAACGCAGTTGGATTCAGACCACCTGCAGTTTTATGTAATGATTGAACCGTAAAATCTGCAACATTAACTGCAGATAGCGGCAACTTGTCAGAAAATGGATACAGAGCCCCATGAGCCTCATCAACAATTAAAAACGCGCCATGACGTTCACAAATTGTTTTAATTTCTTCAATATCAGAAATTATTCCCTCATAACTAGGAGAAGTAATAATAACCGTCCTAATATTATATCGACTTAAAAAATATTCAATAACTTCAGGTTTAACCTCGAGTGGAACTCCCCATTCTTTATCTATATCCAAATCGAAAGTTAAAGCTCTTGCCCCAGCAAGTTTTACCGCATTAAAATGGCAAGGATGAGAATTTGATGCAATGAGAACCTTATCTCCGACTTGCGTACAAGACAAAACAGCAGCAATTATTCCGCTAGTTGAACCATTAGTTAAAAAAGTCGTTGAATAAGTGTGATAAATTGTTCTTGCTCTAAGTTGAGCCCTATTCAATGCTTCCTCAGGATCCTGACATTCAGTTTCTGAAATGTCAATTTTATACATTTCTTTTAGCGGCTCATAAATAAAAAACTTTTGTCCATGTGAAGGCGTTGTATATAACGTCTTCTGTACCTTACCGGCTAACAATCCAACTAAACTCATTTGCTACCTATTTATTCTTAATTTCAACACTTCGCTTTGCACAGAACTGGGTAAGAATCATTTTATCATGCCCTGATTTATAAACAAATTGGCCGGAGACAACATATCCGCCACCATTTTTTTTCTCTATTCTGATTGGCTGGAACTGACAATCAACAAATTTTTCTTCTGATACCGGAATTGATACATCATAAGATGCATTAATATCAATATTTTCAGAAGTTGTTAACTTCATACCACCAGCAGAAATGTCCAATGTAGAAATTTTATACTGATTTCCAGTTAAATAAAGATTCAAATCTCGTATAAATTTAATACGTGTATACTGACGTCTCTGCAAGAATTTATGTTTAGCAGGACTGGCAATAATAAGAGTTTTACCATTTATCTCTTTTGCATAAGAATCAAAATATAATTTTCCGTTAGGAGTCTGAGTATAAAATTCACAATATGTATTTTTTAAAATATTATCAGGCTCATACTCTAATTCTAGAGTAAAATCACCAGCTCTTACAGATGTAACTTTACCTTTATTAGCAAATTTAAAATCTTGCGGTATTATTAAAATTTCCTGATTTTCGACAACTAATTCTCTCATTTTTACCCTTTCAAAATAACCTTGTATAAAGATTATACAATATTAAAAAAAATAAGGCATAATGTTAAGAAAATAAAAAAAAAGCCCTCAGTAAAAAAAGAGGGCAGCTGAGCAATCAGAAGAGTTGAGGATTTACATACTCATAATAAAAAATTAAGAGCCCATTTTCATTAGGCTAAATAGCAATAAAACATGAAAAAAAAGTCACCCTATTTTACTATATTTGCATTTTAACGTTATAATATGATAAAATGATATTATCTTAAGATAAGGAGTTTTTATGAAAAAAATATTATTATGTACTATGATTATCGCCTTCTGTGAAGTTTTAAGTTCTAATATTGCATTTTCTGCAATGAATTACTATCAAGCACCAAATGCAGGAAATATGAATTTTTATCCAATGATGCAACGTCAAATGGAAAAAGAAGAAACTCTGGATTTTATAAACAATCCGGAAGACTACAAGAAGAAAAGAGAAGCCAAAGATGCAAAACTGGATTATCAAGAAGGAAAAACAGATATAAATCCTTATCTTACCCCTGCACGAATAAATATCAATGCAAATAAGTTTCAAACAACAACACCGTCAATGGAATTCACAAAAGATGAAAACGGACAAATAAAAATTCAGGGAATTAAATAAATCAAAGGTATAATCAATGAAAAAACTAATTATTAAATGGATAATATTTGCTTTTATTATTATGGGAATTTGTTATTTACCAGGAATAAAAGTTGATAACTTTTGGTTTGCTATGCTTGTGGCAGCAGCTCTAACCATTATAAATATATTTATAAAACCAATCATTAAACTTCTTACATTCCCGATAAATTTATTCACTTTTGGCCTATTTAATCTTGTTATAAACTTCGGAATACTATACGGCATATCATTTTTAATACCACAATTTCATATAGATAATTTGCTCAGTACATTTTTCGCATCTATAATAATTGCCATTACATATTGTATTCTGAAAAAAATATAATAATTAAATAATAAAAAGAGGTTTGAACATAAACCTCTTTTTATTATTTAATTATTAACCACTATACTATCTTATCTAATCTTTACGGTTGGTACAACTGACATTCCTGGAACTATATTATATTTAGTATAATCTTCATCAAACACAATTTTGACAGGCACCCTTTGTACTATCTTTACATAACTTCCCACAGCATTTTCAGGAGGAAATAAACTTGATTTAGCACCAGTAGCTCGTTGAATACTATCAACATGAGCCTTGAATTTTTTACCGGGGTAAGTATCAACTTTTACCAAAACTTTTTGCCCAGGATGCATGTGCGTAAGCTGCCCCTCTTTAAAATTAGCAACAATCCACATCTGTTGAGGGACAACAGATAATACAGGTTGTCCAATTTGGACATAATTGCCCTGTTCAACACTTCTGGCTGCAATCAATCCGTCTGACGGTGCATAAATTTTAGTATAGCTTAAATTTAATTTTGCCTGCTCAACCTCAGCTTCTAAACGCTGAATTTCAGCCTGAACAGTTTTTGTTTTTGCAACAGATGAATCCAATTCTGATTTCATTGCTTTAACTCTATTAGATGTCGATTCGTAGTTTGCCTTTGAGACCTCCAACTCCTTTGAACTTCGGTCATAATCTTGCTTTGAAACAACACCGGTTTTATACATTTCGTCATATCTTTTATAATCTTTCTGTGCAAATTTTAATTTTGACATAGCAGAATTTGTATCATCAACAGATTGATTAACACTGGAATAATTTCTTGAAACTTCATGAGTTGAGACATTAAGCCTTGCTCTAGCCTCAGCCAACTTAGCCTGAGCCTGATCAAGCTTAACTTTATAATCACTTGGATCAATCTCTAAAAGTAAATCACCTTTTTTGACAGGTTGATTATCATCAACTAATAAATTAACAACAGGACCTGAAACCCTTGGAGCAACAGAAATAATTCTGCCTTCTACAAACGCATCATCAGTAGATTGATAGTGTGTTGACATAATCGCTGCATAAACACCTAAAAGTAACAATATTAAGGCAGCCATAGCCGGCAAAAACACCCTCTTTTTAGTTAATTCAGGTCTTCTCTTTTTTAATCTTGCTTTGGCCAGAATTTCAAGTTCTTCTTGCTTTCTTTTTTTGCTTTTTGGTAAACGCGGGGCAACTTTAAATTTATCTTTGTCTTTATCTTCAGCCATATATACCTCTTAAATTTGAATATTAACTTTTTTCAACAAATTACTTTTTATTTTCATTAAAACATCATAAAAAATATCAAGTTCTTCTGTAGGAATCCCTTCAACTGTCTCAGTCCAAATACGAAGAATTTCGGGAAGAATCTTTTCATAAACTTTTTTCCCCTCCTCGGTAATTGAAATTTTAAATACTTTTCTTGTCGTTGTATCAATTGTTTTTGTTACATACCCTTTACTTTCTAAAATAGAAATAATTCTAGATATATTATGCCTATCCTTTAAAGTTGGAATTGATAACTGTCTTTGATATAATCCGTCTTGCTTTACAAGAACAGAAAACACTGAAAACTGTTCAGGAGTAACTTCAAATTCATGATTTGCAAATGTCTGAATTGCAAAAATTTTTGACAAATTACCTACACCAGACAAATTGGGGCCTATTTGATATTTTAATATTTGTTCTCTATCCATGTTTTTATTTACTTACTTATTTTTATATTTATGTTATTATAATAACATAAAAGGAATTTAATAGTATGAAAAGTTTAAAAATATTAATTATTATATGTTTAACCCTGATACAAACCCCATGTTTTGCAAAACAAAAACTTCCTGCTCAAAATAATTATATCGAATATATGAATTTGAAATGGTGGGAAAAATTTAATGATGCAAATCTAAATGAATACTTGACCAAAGTTTATAACAATAACCAAGATTTAAAAATTGCATCAATAAAAGCCCAACAATCCAGACAAGTTATGAAGCAGGCATTTGCAAACCAACTTCCACAAGTATATTTTAACGGTTCATTACAACGTGAATTTACAGGAAGTACACAACAATTTGGAGACGTAATAATCCCCGATTACAATCAGGCACATTATATGCTTCCGCTTACAATGAGTTACGAACTTGACATTTGGGGTGAGAATTATCTAAAGACAAAGAGTTTAAAAAAGCAAATAGAAATGACTAAACAAGATGAACGAGCATCTTATATATCAATCTCTTCCGATTTTGCTGCAAACTATTACACACTAATAGGACTGGATAAACTTATAGAAAACCAAAAACAATTACTTGAATTAGAAAATAACATAGTAGAACTGGAACAAAAAAAATATACCAGCGGTCTATGTCCAATTGCAGAAGTTCTTTCCGAAAAACAAACTCAAACAAAAATGCAAGAACGCTTAAATTCTTTAATAGAAAGACAAGATATAGTTTACAACCAATTACTTACCGCACTTGGTGATAGATATAACTCAAACATTACGCGCAGTAATTATAATTCTATATCAATTATTCAAACTCCTGATGAAATCTCTACGGAAATTATAGCAAACAGACCAGATATACAAAAGGCAGAATTATACATACAAAAAACAGGAATTGACATAAAAGTAGCCCGAAGAGATTTTCTACCAAAATTCAGAATATTTGGACAGATAGGTTTTAATGCTTACGATTGGTGCAGAATATTTGCTCCACATACATTCTTATCATCAGCAGGTATTGCACCATCAATTGATTTATTTACAGGAGGCTACAAAAAAGCTGTTCTAAAATATAATAAACTTGAATACGAAAAAGCACTACAGATATACGAAAAAAACATATTAACAGCAATACAAGAATTAAACGATTCTATGATGAGTATAAAAACTTCTAATTCAAACTACCAAAAAACCCTTGAAAGATACAATCTTGAGAATGAAAAACTAGAAATTGCAAATAATCAATTTAGAATAGGAGGGAAATCAAAACTTGATAATTTAAAAGATAACCAAGTAATTTTAATAGTTGAAGATGATTTAGTAATGAATAAAATAAATTGCATAATTTCTTCAATAAACTTATATAAAGCAACTGGGGGAAAAGATTATACCCAAGAACTATAACTTCATACAAAAACTATCTGTCTCTATATCTTATCGCAAGTATAAACAGAAGAAGTACAGGCAAGCGGAATAATAAAACCAAATGTATTATGTTGATCTTGAGAACTTTCTGCAATTATTTTTCCGTTATGAGCATCAATAATTTTCTTTGACAAATACAGTCCGAGACCAATCCCGACCTTATTGAATTTTTCAGAATGGGTAACATATTTTCTAAATAATTTCGCCATAGAATCAGGGTCAATATATTTACTTGAATTTTTAACTCTAACTTCTACATTATCACCTATTGACTGTAGAGATACATAAACAACTGTTGATGAATATGCATAATTTATCGCATTAGACAAAAGATTAATAATTACTCGTTTTATCTCAATTTTATCAGCACATACGCTACACTTATCCCCGGAATACGAAAACTCAAGCTTTATTGCATTTTCGGATGCAATATTAGATAATTCATTAATACTATCAGAAATCACCTCAACTAAATCAAATGAAGAGTATGTAAGAGCAATATCCCCATTTTCAAACTTGTACGTAGACAATAGTGTATAAACCATATCATACATATACTTACAAGAATCTAGAGTCAGTTTAAGCATTTCCTTTTGTTCCTCATTAAATGTTCCAAGTTGTCCGCTCAACAAAAGCTCTAAAGCGCGAATTTGTGCAATTGTAGGAGTCTTTAAATCGTGAGTCAATGTAGCAATATAAGTCTCTCGCTGCTCATCGATACGTTTTTCTTTTTCAATATTTACAGCAAAAGTTGAAATAGCATAAACTTTACCATTATTATCTTTTATTGGAGCCTTATGCACTCTATACCAATATTTTTCACCATTTTTTGCAAGCAAACGCTTCTCATTCTCAACAGCTTTGCCTGATTTAACTATTTTATCATTTTCTTCCAGAATTTCTGCTTTTATAGAATCAATATCAAACCTTATTCTCTCTCCATCAATCGTTATATCTGTACCTGCCAGAATAAACGATCTTGCCCTATCATTTCCTAAAATAAAATTTCCCTCAATATCAAGAATATACGCCATCATTGGTGAATTATTAATTAGAACATTCAATTTTGAATTTGAAAATTCTAATGCATACCTTGAACTGGAAGTTTCAGTAATATCTCTACCTAAAGTTAAAACACCTACAACATCATTATTGCTCATAATAGGAGCCGATATTAACTCGTATGTAACATCCCCGCCTGACTTAAGTTGAAATGATAAAGAATATGTCTGAGGAGTTTTTTCTTTTAATACTCTGGAATGATAATTATTAATAATAGCAGCTTGTGATTCTGAAAAAATTTCATCAGGAATCTTTCCAATTATATCTTGCACAGAATAATAATCTAAAAGATTTATAAATAAACCGGAACACATAATATAACGGAACTTGACATCTTTTATTGTTATTAACTCCGGAGAATGTTTGAAAATAATTTCTAACAAAGTATCAACCCTGCAATCACAATTACCTGAAAGTTTACAATATTTATAATGTAAAAATTCATCCTCATTAATATCTAATTTTTTATTAATCAAAAAATTATCCAACAATTGCTCAAATACCAATAATACTAATGAAAGAAAAATAGCAGTATAAAAAGATATATTATTTAAAATTGAATTAACAAATAAAAATACTATTCCCAAGAATAAAACGCCATGAGTAATCAACATTTTCAATTTAAAAGTAAATATACTACGTTTAAAACAAGTCATATCTAATCTCCTGAATAGCAACTTCTGCCTTTTTAGTTTTAGATAATTTGTTAAAAATAGAAAAAACATAATTTGGAATCTCTGCAAAACCAATATTCAAATATTTACCAATTTCTCTATTTTTAAAACCTTTCAATACTAAATTAATTAACTTGGATTCTGTATAACTCAAAAGATGCATAAAATACAAATAATCTTCTTCCGGCAAATATTTTACCAAACAAAACACCTGCTGCTGAATTCTAAAATCAACCCAACAGCGGCCTTGCATAACACTATTTATTATATTACTCAGTTCATACTGTGATATATCTTTCTGCAAAAGAGCATTTACTTTTGCAGACAATAAAGCTAAAAGTTCGGAATCTTGATTATTCGAAGTAAATAATATTACTTTTATATCTGGATTATAAGCATTAATTATCTTTGAAGCCTCAACGCCACTCATAAACGTTAGACAAGTATCCATCAAAACAACATCTACTCTGTTATTTTTAATATATACTAAAGCCTCTTCAGCATTATCAAAATCAGCGCATACTTCTATATTCGGACAATTTACAAGCATTTTTTTCAAAATCGTCCTAAATAATACATCGTCTTCAATAATAATTAGTTTTATTCTCTTGTTCATTGCTTCCTCAGCCAGCATATCTATAGTAAACATATTTAACACTAACTTGACAATTAAAAGAATTGCCAAGGTGGGCAATCTATGTATACAAGAAACGGTCGGTATATCTTACCGACCGTAACAGTAGTTGAATTCTGAGTACAAAATTTTATTTTTCTATAGTTCTTGGAACTTTGTCCTCTGCATACTTTTTATACATTTTATTATGATAGTTACCTCTTCTATCTTCAAAATCGCCTCTGCTGCGCCAATCTCTCATTTGAGCAGGATGAGCACCTCGCGGTCCTCTATAAAAATCCTTAGCAGCGTGTCGATGGTGCATCATTGGTGGCGGCGGCAATTGTCTTTCAATTCTAGGATAATATGGTCCCATCATACCTGGCGGCGGACATTTTGGTTTTAAAATACTTGCACTTAATAAAATAGCAAGCAATACACCAATAAATACCGCTCCAGCAATAAAACAAAATTCTCCTAGTTTTTTCAAAGCTCTTTCTTTACAATCGCAAGTTTTGATTTCATCCGTCATATAGAATCTCCTATTTATTAAGTTACATTTATTTAACGAGATTCAAAACAAAAAGTTCAAAACAAGCTGTAAAAATCTAAACTAATTCTGTTTTACATACAAAATCAGGATTTTTAGCCATTCTATCAGTTATTTCATCAAAGGTTAATAGTCCCGCTGTTGCTCCAAATTGAGACACACATCCGGCAGCATTTATAGAAGCCGCAATAAGAGATTTTTCAACATTTGCATCAAACTTAGCAAGGGCTGCACAAAAAGTAGAAGCAAAGGCATCTCCAGAACCTAAAGTAGAAGTAACTGGTCCATCAAAACACGGACAGTAATAATATTTTTTACCGTCAAATGCATAAGCCCCTGAGCCACCATCAGTAATAACAATAATCTGGTACTCAGCCACCTTTAACTTGTTAAACATAGCTTTCAAATCCGGATGAATAAGACAACTAGAAAATTTTTCATCTTTTGTATCAGGACGCAACTGAATACCGGTTGCCATAGCAGCTTCTTCTTTATTCATCACCACAATTTGAGCAGATTCCAATATCCTCTTTAAATAATTAAAACCTTTTTTAATCCCTGTAGTGCCGGCATTAAAACAAACAAAAGTTCCGTTATCCTTTGCAAATTGAACAATAGTGTCTAACACTTTATTACTATCACCATTCAAAGGCGCTATATATATAAGTTTTGCATTTTTTATGGCCTCAAAATCAATTTCTTCCTTCTTTAAATGAGCATTTGCCCCCCTGTGGGCCAAAACGGTTCTATCCCCCTCAAAACTAGTCAATATAATCGAAAAGCCCGTAGAATCAGTTTTGTCTTGTACAACAGATGATAAATTAACATTACGTTTTGCAAAAAATTCAAAAATTCCTTGAGAATATATATCATCTCCAACCTTAAATATCGCCGAAGTTGATAATCCTAAATTTGCAAAATTTGTTGCGGTATTAACACCTCCACCTCCTACTTGAGATGCAAATGCAGAAATTTCAATTTTTGCACCATAAGGATAACTCATAAATTCTGATTTCTTACTTATACTACTTACAGATACGACTGTAGCATCATCACATTCAACAAATACATCCATAGTCGCACTGCCAATTGTAATTACATCACTCATACTTCATCTCCCACTTATTGTTCATTATATAATAGATACTAACATAAAAATTATAAAAAATAGCAAAAAAATTCTTTAGAGAATTTAAAATTAAAAAAAGGGAAAATATGAAAATACACAATATTTCTATTATAAATAACAATTTATCAAAATACCAGGAACAGAAAAAGAATAATCAACAATCTTATAATGAAATAAAACACATAAAATACACAAATATACCAGTATACAAAGATTATAATATAAGTTTTTCCGGAAGAACACCTGAAGATTTTTACTCTCAGGAATTTAATCGTAACAATATGCCGGATTCAATGAAAGAATATTTAAACTTCAATTATGAAGAACGCCAACACATTCCACCGGAACAAATGATGCACGAAGTATTCAAATATCTGGAAATTGCTGATGATTTTCAAGATGTTAAAGATATTTACCCAAACGAAAAACTCTTCGATTCGCTACACGAAAATAACCAAAATAATAGAAGCAGTATACTTTGGGAAATAAAAGTAGCAAAACAACTATCTGATGAGCCCTTACTTAAAGATGGAAGCAATAACTTTGGAATGTATTTATTGAAAAAAATTTATCTTGAGGGAAAAACAGTAAAAGAAATTAGTAAAGATTTTTATGAAAAAGACATAAATGACAACTACAAGGGAATTATAACAAAGCCAATAGATTCTCAAACTACCGCAGCATACGGGATTAGATACCCAAAATCAGCATTTTGGCATTCATTTATAGCAACAAGAGAAGAATACAAAAAATTTTTTATAACCCTACCAAAAAATGCAACAAACCCGGCCGTACATCTAAAAAACAGAGATATACCAACATCAAAAGAAACAAACAGTAATAAAACTAAAATAGAAAAACCTAATAATACAAGAAAATATAAACTTAAAGATTATCATAAAAAACAACTGACTGAAGATATAAAAGAATCTCAGGCTAATACTCAAGAAATAGAAAAGAAAATTCGAAAACGATTTGCAAAAGATGATCCGCAAGCTTCTTTTATAGTTAAATACTTGAGCCCAATTATGACCGTTGCGGCTGAAAGAATACACTTGTCGGAAGAAATAAAAAATTTCAGTGAGACAGAAAATGAACAGGGCAAAATAGGTGATGAAGAATATATGTTTAAACGTTTTTGGAAACACAATCCAAAACTGCTAAACTACTACGCTCAAACAATAACAGATACAATAGACTTATTTGAAGATATTTATGGTGAGGGGGGATTACTCCCAATAAATAGAGATTTGGAAGTTATAAAAGAAAACAGTGAAAATAAAACAGCAGTAGACTATGTAAATCCGGAATTTGTTGAACTTTTAAATTATACCCAAACCATATACCCGGAAAGAGAAAAGCGTTATGATTTACACAACAAATTACAAAGGGAATGGGATGAACACTTTATAAACAAATATGGAGTACCCGAGACTGACAATACAATCAAATTAGATATTGATAAAATTGATAATACCCAAAAATTAAACGAAATTAGCACTACAAAGAATAATATACAAGAAACTTATAAACAAAGTCTGGAATTTGTATCTGAAGTTTATCCGAGTGATTATGCCTCTAAGTATATAAAATATATGCTTAATAACAAAGAAATAGATAATGATTATAAAGCCGCCTACTCTCGCTATATAGGGAACAAAGAAGTTGAGAATGTCAGGTTATCAGAAGACGAATTCCACGAAAAATTTAACAAAATAGAATCAGATTTTATATATGACCACGAAAGAGACAGTGTTATTGCAAAACTCGCGATTATAGAAATTTTGGCTAGAAATAATCTTCATAACTACAAACTGTATACTCTAAATACATACAATTTCCCAACAATAGATAAAATAGACAAACAACAAAATGTAATTCGAACAATAATAAAAAAAGACAAAAAACAGCTCAATCAACTATATTCGGACTACAAAGCTCCTCTAAAAACAAAAGAAATAAATAAAATAGTAAATGAATTATTTAATCAAATACAAAATTACAAAACTCAAGATGAAATAACAGAAAACAATACTAATCAAATATTATTAATGTTAAAAGAGTCATGTAATACCCCTCCAAGAGCTGAATTAATAAAATATATATTAAAATTCTCAGTAACTAAATTTTTGCCATTTTCAAAATCTATTTTAACCCCGAATGAATCAGAATCTGAAAAACGAGCAAAATTTGAAAATATAATGTTGATACTTATTGTCAATTTTTTAAATAACTCTAAAGACCTGACCCTTGCCCAAATGATAGGAGACGAAAATCTGCAAAAAGGATTCAGAAATCTTTCAGAAGATGTTCAAATGGCTTTAATATCAAAGATAAACAACATGAGCCTGAACGAACTTGGATTCTTTAAGTTCAAGCATTCAGAATATATGAAAGACTATAATGAAAATCCACAAATGTGTAACGAAAAATATGGTTTCATATTTACATAAAACAAATAAAAAACAGGTAAATATATTTACCTGTTTTTTATTTGTTAGTCAATATTAGTTATCTACAGAACTCGAGTTTTGTCTTCTTCGGTTACACCCTTAATTGTAAGATTAATACGACCTTTTTCATCGATTTTTATAACCTTGACAATAACCTCTTGACCAATAGTTAAATGAGGTTCAATGGTATCAATTCTTTCATTACAAACTTGTGAAATATGAACCATACCATCTTTTCCGCCACCAAGTTCTACAAATGCTCCTATAGGAATAATTCTGACAACTTTACCTCTTATAACCATTCCTACTTCAGGTTTAAATGTTAAATCTCTAATCATTTTAACGGCAATTTGAGCGCCTTCTTGGTCATTAGAAGTTATAGTTACGACACCGGAATCCTGAATATCAATTTCAGCACCGGAAGCATCTATAATTGCACGAATTTGCTTACCACCAGGTCCAATAACAGTTCCAATATCTTCAGATGGAATAGTCATTGTTGTAATACTTGGGGCATAAGGAGACATAGGTCCAGGTTCAGTAATTGCTTCTCTCATCTTACCCAAGATATGCAATCTACCTTCTTTAGCTTGTTGTAATGCCCTTCTCAAAGTATCATTTGCAATACCTTTAGCCTTCATATCCATTTGAAGAGCAGTAATACCTGTATCATTACCTGTAACTTTAAAATCCATATCCCCCAAGAAATCTTCAATTCCTTGTATATCAGTTAAAACAACAGGTTCTTTTCCTTCTTCTGTAATCATACCCATTGCTACCCCGCCAATCATACATTTAACAGGGACACCTGCATTCATCAAAGCCATAGATGAACCGCAAGTTGAAGCCATAGATGTTGAACCGTTTGATTCTAAAACATCAGAAGTAACTCTGATTGTATAGCCAAATTCTTCTTGAGACGGAAGAGCCGGAATATTTGCTCTTTCAGCTAAATGGCCGTGTCCAACTTCACGTCTTCCTGGACCTCTCAATGGTTTTACTTCGCCAACAGAAAATCCAGGGAATATGTATTTATGCATATAAGTTTTTTCTGTTTCCGGATCAACGCCATCCAACTCTTGTTTCATAGCAGGACCAGCCAATGTTGCAACTGATAACACTTGAGTTTGTCCTCTTGTAAACACAGCAGAGCCATGAGCTCTTGGTATAACTCCAACCTCACACCAAATAGGACGAACTTCAGTTGGTTTTCTGCCATCTGCTCTAACTCCTTCATCAAGAATCATTGTTCGCATAATATGCTTTTCAGCATTTTTAAATTCTTCAGCAACAAAATCAATTCCTGTTTCTTCAATAATTTGTTTAATATAATCATCTTCCGGAAGAGCATCTATTTTTTCTTTAACTAACTTCTTAGCCTCTTCTAATTTATTTTGTCTGTATTCTCTGTCAAAATTATGATAAGCATCAAAAATCATATCATGAGCAGTTTCTTCAATAATCTTTTTGATTCCTGAAGTATCATAAGGATTAACAAATTCTTCTTTAACTACACCGCAAGTTTTTGCAAATTCAACCTGAGCATCACATTGTTTCCTTATTTCAGCTTGAGCAAATTCAACAGCAGCCATAATATCATCTTCTGTAACGAATTTACATCCAGCCTCAACCATAATAACGGAATCATGAGTTCCTGCAACAACAATATCAAGGTCTGAAGCTTTTGCTTGTTGGTGAGTTGGATTTGCAATCATATTTCCTTCACTATCACGAGAAACTCTAACCGCACCAACCGGACCTTCAAAAGGAGCCCCGGATAACATTAATGCACAAGATGCACCAAGCATAGCTAAGGTATCAGGCTGGTTCTCTTGATCGTAACTGAATAACTGTGCAACAATTTGAATATCATTTCTATAACCTTTAGGGAATAAAGGTCTTATTGGTCTATCAATTAATCTTGAAATTAAAATAGCTTTATCGCTAGCTTTGCCTTCAGAACGGTTATATCCTCCAGGAATTCTACCAATAGAAGACATTCTTTCCTCATAATCAATCAACAATGGGAAAAAATCTATACCCACACGAGGTTCTTTTGACACAACACAGTGAACAAACAACATTGTATCACCACATCTAACAGTAACAGAACCGTTTGTTGATTGTGCATACTTTCCTGTTTCAATTGTAACGGTCTTTCCACCAATTTCCAATTGAAAACTTTTTGTTTCAGGTTTCATAATAAAATACCTTTTCTTTCTGCGCATCTCTTGCGCCTTTAGTTATACACTTCCATTTACATAATTTATTATACTTCAAACATAAAAAATAATATAAAAATTGTTATATTTAAATTAACCGAAAAAACTTGATTATAAGTAAAATACATTTGCTACATGAAACAATTCATGATATATTAAATCTATAAGGCCTCGTAGCTCAGTAGGATAGAGCGGCGGTTTCCTAAACCGCGTCTTGCGCGCGTTCGACTCGCGCCGGGGCCAATTTTATAAAAACGGGCGGTCTCTATGGATAATACAAATAATATTACAGACAAAACTCAACAGTTAAAATTTCTAAAAAAAGAAGTTGGATTAACAATTCCCGGAATAATTCTTTTAATATTCGGAATAATAATTTCAAGTCCGTTGATTTCTTTCACATTTGGACAATGGAAACTATACAATTATATTGATATAGATAATATTATTGGAATTATAATTCTATCTTTATTTTCTATTACAGGGCTATCCTGTCTTATTTTTGAAGTAGTAAAAATTTTAAAAAAGAATAAAACCTCTAAAACAGATAAAATTTAAACTTTTGTAATATTTCTAAAAAATATGGCAATTATAAAGGAAGAATTCCTTTTATATATATAAGGGATATAAAGGGGATTATATGACTATAAAGTGGATTTTGCCTACAACATTACCAATATTTAGATTCAATCCGACAGCTGCAGTTGGAAACCCTTTTATGTGGAATCCTATGAGTAAAGGCATATCAAGTTCTACATTTAGATACCATACAATTATGCCAATGCCGACATTTAATTTCAAATTTCCGCTATTCAGCAATCCGACACTAACTCTAAATAATAGCAGTAAATCAACCAGACTCAACGGAGGTTTCGGAGAAAATATAGTTTCAACCGCAAAAAAATATATTGGTTTTAATGAGCGGGATAATTCATATAAATTATTCACAAATGGCAGGAATGAAGCTTGGTGTGCGGATTTTACAAGTTATGTAGTAAAAGAAGCCTGCAGAAAAAGCGGTAAAACCTTGCCATCAGGGTTTGGCTCTGCATCTGTTGAAGGCCTTAGACAATGGGGAAAACAAAACGGATGCTACCTTGACACTGCAAATGCAGCAAATAAAAGTGAAAAAATTAAACAAAATGTAAAACCAGGAGATTTAATAATATTTAAAGAAAACGGAAAATCTCATACCGGTATAGTTAAAAATGTAGGAGCAGATGGCTCTATTACAACTATTGAAGGAAATACATCTGATAAAGTAGCAGAAAGATGCTATGCTGCAAACAATAATACAATAAGCGGATTTGTTCAATTAGCATAAACGTGCCCGGGGGGAATCAAACCCCCGACCTTGAGCTTCGGAGACTCACGCTCTATTCGACTGAGCTACGGACACATAAAAGCAGAATTATAAAAATTCAGCTTTATTTATTTAATAATTATTTATTGAAATAATCTGAAGCGTTAACAGATTTTCGAGCAACTTCATCTGCCTCGAAAAACGGATAAGTAGAAATTCCAAGCATTGCTGCAAATATAGAACTAGGAAAAATTTCTACAGAATTATTAAGTTCATTTACAGCACTATTATAAAATCTTCTGGCTGCAGCTATATGCTCCTCAACCTCAGAGTAAGTTTGCATAGCTTGGACCATAGTTTGATCTGATTTCAATTGAGGATAGTTTTCAACATTAACCATCAATTGTCCCATTTTTGAAACTATCTGATTATCCAAATTCATTTTTTCTGCAATAGTATTCGCATCAGAACGTAAGCCTGCGGCCTGAGTCCTTAATTTAGTAATTTCCTCTATTAATCCTCTTTCATGCTCCATAAATTTATTTGCAATAGTCAAAATATTAGGAATTAAATCATAACGTTTCTTCAGTTGAACATCAATTCCTGACATTGCCTCTTTCACCTTATTTTTTTTCATAATAAGTTGTACATATATATTATATAAAACAGCAAGGACAACAACAGCTGCAATAATTATAACAAAACTACCTGCAAATAACGTTTCAATCATAAAAACCTCTCTTTCATTTATCATCTAAATATAGCATATTTTTCAAGGTATTACAAATAAAATATATCAATCAATAAAAGATACAATGTTCTCAAATGATTTTCTGTATTTATTTGCCTTAATATCAGATTCCGCATAGCCCAGAGTTAATAAATCGACAAGAATATCTTTAGGGCCTAATCCTAGAACAGACTTAAGCTTCATAGTCATTTCAGCATTCTGTTTAGTCAATTCATTTGATATAGCACCTACAACACAAGCTCCAACTCCCAATTCTTGTGCAGCCAGGGTCATATAGGCAACAGGATAAGTCAGTTGTTCCACGCTTCTCAAAAGAACCTCATATTCGCCAAGATTTGACGGATTTAACACCTTGGATTCCAAAAAGGTAGAAACAGCAGAAGCATCTAAACCTTTTTCTGATAAAATTTGCCCAAAACGGGTATTACTCCAAGCATCCAAATCAGCAATACAGCATATAACAACTTTTGCATTCTTAACATGGAGCTGGCCACCTGAGGCTTCAGACAATATATCTTTCAAATTTTGAGATTTTACAACTATAAATTTCCAAGGTTGTGAATTACACCAGGAAGGTGCTAGTCTAGCTGCTTCAAGTATTTTATACAAAACATCATCATCTATATTTTTATCAGAATATTTTCGTACACTTTTTCTGTTAACAATTGCATTCATAACCATAGAAGAAAAACTCCTTACTTATTATCTGCTGCAACAACCACAGTAAAATCAGTGTTTGCACACATAAAGTTCACCGGATCGTAAACAAATTGTCTAGATTTAACTTCAGGAACCTGCTTTTTTAAATCTGCATAATAATCAATCGTAACATATTTTGAATGCGCAATAAACTGAGAATGTGTGGTATTTAAAGTTCCTGAACAAAGAACCTTTATTCCATTAGCTTCTAAAGCTTTTTTTAATTCTCTTGCCTCATCAGCATTATCTGCAGAGCTCATAATACTCGCTGTGTATGATTCTTTACGCACAGCATCATTTTCCCGATAAATTAACCTATCAATAACTTCCTGAGTTTTTTCAGGGTCTAGTATCCAGTAACTGATATAGCCGTGTTTATTAGGAGCTCCAGGCAGCATAGCAACCTCAATATTATCCATATCAAAATGTTTGGCCAACGCAGCATACTGAGTCATCTCGTAAGGCGTCATATCAGTTTTTACATATTTATTAGCAACTGAAATAATTTTAGGAATTCTAGCAATTGTTTCAGGTTTTTGCAAATCTGCCAACAAACCTCTTAAGAACCACTGTTGTCTTTGTGTTCTACCAATATCACCCATCGCATCATGACGGAAACGTAAATATTCAACAGCATCCTTTTCGGTTAAATGATGTTTTCCTTTCGTAAAATTAATATGAAGATTTCCGGCATTATCATTATAGTGCATATTTTTTTCCACATAAATATCAACTCCGCCAAGAGCCTGAACAATAGCCCTTACACCTTCATCATGAAACATTATATATCTGTCAATTTTTACACCCAATGTATCTTCAACGGTTTTTATAGTCATACCAATACCACCAATGGCATGCGCAGCATTAATCTTTTGTATTCCCATACCATTTGGTAAATAAACTTTACTATCTCGAGGAATAGAAATTGCATTAACAGTCTTTGTTTTTGGATCAATGTTAAGCAAAATCATTGTATCAGTACGAGTACCAACCCATAAATCAGAATCCGCACCATTTGAGTCAACGCCAAGTAACAATATATTCTGGCGACGAGGTCCGAAAGGAAGATTAAATTCAGGCTTATCTTTTGAACTATTACTTAATGATAATTTATTTAAAAATTTAGATACAAATGAATTTTCACCTAATTTTTTATCAATATAGTCTTGACAATTTGCAAATAACAAAATAGCCAATATAGCTGTAAAAAATACAATAATCATTACCGTCAATACTTTACGAAACGAAGACTGCGAATTATTTTTTTTTACAGGATAATTTTCAAAAGGATTATCAGCAGAACCGCTGGAATATCTCCTTCCTTTCCTTCCACTTCTAGAGTTTGATATACGCCTGTTTTTATCTTTCATACTATTCATTTCTCAAATTTTCTTCTACTACCTGTCTACAATACAATAATATATAAATA
>ULUY01067739.1_pt1 | contig 22097 bp, 18 predicted proteins | sample 1959031 | NCBI WGS metagenome assembly ULUY01 (sample SAMEA4835774, study PRJEB28245) | human gut metagenome | biome: gut microbiome; material: fecal sample | place: Denmark | collected 2008
CGAGTCCCAGGCCGTGGAACTCCAAGTCCCAAGCCGTGGAACTCCGAGTCCCAGGCTGTGGAACTCCAAGTCCCAAGCCGTGGAACTTCGAGTCCCAAGCTGTGGAACTCCTTTTGGAACTCGGCTTGCCGGATTCATGGATGCTTCTTGGGGAGCTTGTATGAAGAAGTGTGTGCCTGGAAAGTATGATTAACAGATAACCTAAGTCCGGTCTGTACGGACGTCGGCTGACGAGGAAGGAACTTCGTCAGCGGTTTCTCCGTATTGTCGGACCTTGAAAATGACGAGACAGATGCTTCGATTCACAACATTCTTAGCGACCGTCCTGGTGTCCCTCGGCTTGTGGGCACAACCGGACGACTACACGTGGACCACGCCGAGCCGGAACTCTTCGGAGTCGATGCCTTGCGGCGGTGGCGACATCGGCATGAACGTATGGGTGGAAAACGGCGAACTGCTGTTCTACCTGAGCCGCAGCGGTACCTTTGATGAGCACAATACGCTCCTGAAGCAGGGGCGTGTGCGTGTCCGGCTGGACGACCCCTCGCTGCTGGACAGTGACTTCCGGCAGACGCTGAAGCTGAACGACGGCTATGTGGAGGTCCTGCTCCGCGGCGTCACCGTGCAGCTGTGGGCGGATGTGCACCGTCCGGTGGTGCACCTGGAGCTGTCGGGCAAACGGCCCTTTACCTATACGCTGACGTACGAGAACTGGCGGTATGCCGACCGTCCGCTGCGCAAGGGAGAGGGACAGCAGTGCTCCTACAAGTGGGCGATTCCCAAGAAGGCGGTGACGACGCACGACGTGATGGAGCCCGCGGACGACGGCGTGCTCTTCTACCACCGCAACCCCGGGCGGACGGTCTTTGACGAGGTCGTCGCACAGCAAGGGCTGGAGGGCGTCAAGTCCCGTCTGATGAACCCCATCGGGAACTTGGTGAGCGGCGGAAAGCTGTGGGGCACGAACCTCACCTTCGTCGGGACAGCGGACGCGACGTATGCCGGTACGGACTTCCGTGCCTGGCAGTTCCGTGCACGGCAGGCAGCCCGTCGGCACGAGGTGCTGATAGCCCTGCATACCCGGCAGACCCCCGACCTGAAGGCATGGAAGGACGGCTTGCGGCAGACCGTGGCTTCCGTCCGTACCGAGAGCGACCGCCGGGAGACACGTGCCTGGTGGAACGCCTTCTGGCAGCGCAGCTTCATCGACGCGCCGGCCGGCAGCAAGGCAGGAACGCTGGCACGCAACTACACGCTCTTCCGCTACATGCTGGGTTGCAATGCCTACGGAGCCTACCCGACGAAGTTCAACGGCGGACTCTTCACGTTCGACCCTTGCGAGGTGGACTCCACGCAAGCCTTTACACCCGACTACCGCAAGTGGGGAGGAGGCACGATGACGGCGCAGAACCAGCGCCTGGTCTATTGGGGAATGCTCAAGAGCGGGGACTTCGACCTGATGCCGTCGCAGTTTGACACCTACCTGCGCATGCTTGGCAATGCCGAGCTGCGGAGCCTGGTCTACTGGGGGCATGCCGGGGGCTGCTTCTGCGAGCAGATAGAGAACTTCGGACTGCCCAACCCGGCGGAGTACGGCACGAAACGCCCCTCCTGGTTTGACCCTGGACTGGAGTACAATGCCTGGCTGGAGTATGAGTGGGACACCGTGCTGGAGTTCTGCCAGATGATTCTGGAGACATACCGTTACCGTCAGGCTGACATCAGCCGCTATCTTCCCCTGGTGGAGAGTGCACTGACGTTCTTCGACGAGCACTACCGCTACCTGGCTTCCCGTCGCGGTCGGAACGCTCTGGATGCCGACGGCAAGCTGGTGCTTTTCCCCGGTTCCGGTTGTGAGACTTACAAGATGGCGAACAATGCCGCCTCGACCGTTGCCGCCCTGCAGACGGTCACGCGCACCCTCATCGAGGTGAAGGAGGCGCAGGGCGATACAGCCACCTCGGCATGGCGCAGCCTGCTCGCCCGCATCCCGGAGATTCCCCGTCGGGTGGTCGACGGACGGGAGATGATTGCGCCGGCAAAGACCTGGGAGCGCATCAACAATGTGGAGACTCCTCAGCTCTATCCCGTCTTCCCGTGGCGCATCCACACCGTCGCTTCGGCGGACGCGGAAGGGTTGGAAGTGGCGCGCAACACCTATCTCCATGATGCCGACGCGCTGAAGTTCCGCACGTCGAAGGGCTGGAAGCAGGACAACATCTGGGCTGCCTGTCTGGGTCTGACGGATGAGGCGGTGAAGTGGACGGATGAGAAGCTGGCTGACGGTCCGCACCGTTTCCCTGCCTTCTGGGGTCCCGGCTACGACTGGACTCCCGACCACAACTGGGGTGGCAGCGGCATGATTGGCCTGCAGGAGATGCTTCTGCAGACGGAAGGTGACAGGATATACATCCTTCCGGCATGGCCTCGCGACCGGGATGTCCACTTCAAGCTCCATGCACCGGGCAATACGACGGTGGAGGTGCTCTATGAAGACGGGCAGGTGAAACGGCTGGATGTCCTGCCTCGTGAGCGTAAGGCGGATGTGGTGATGCCTGCGGAGTGAGATAAGTACGATTTAGCCCGAATCGTCATTAGACTCAAGTGGTCTGATGCGATTCGGGCTTCTTATTTACTGCGACTTCAGTTTGCGAAAGTCGAAGGATTGCTTTCAGCGGTTAGAAGTCATCATAGTCTGTGTCCCGGATTTGTCGTTTGAAGAGAATAACTAAATTGGCTCTTCCTTCGGCTGACATGAAACCGCAGGTGATAAATTGTGGAACGGGCAAACCGTCTTTAGGAGTGAATAGGATTTTGTACTTGCCTTTTCCCTCTTTCTCGATGGTCATCACACCAAAGTCTATCTTTTCCACTTGGTCTTCTTTGCAGTAGATGGTTGCTTGGTGGTGTTCGTCAATGGGCTGGATGCTCATGGACTTTTCCTTCATTTCTTCCGTGATAGGATACATGGGAGATTCGTCCATGTTGAATCCCCACATTTCGCAATCCGGATCTACTTCGATATGTACTTCCGCATTCTTATCGGACAGGGTAAACCAGTTCGGAGAGATGTGGGGTGAATAATCCTTCTTTTCGCATGAAAGGAGCAGGAGCATACTGGCAAAAAGGAGCAAAAATCTTGTTCTCATAATGGTAAGTTTTTGTTAGAATATGCAAGTCTTTTACCCGAAGACTGTCCTTTGTCGAAAAACTACCATGAGAAGGGAAGAACTTTAAGGTTTTGTAACACGACTCTTTTGCTCTTCCCCTGTTCCTTTCATGCACCGAAGCCCTTCTATATTTCTTTACTCCCCCTCCCCATAGCGCAGCACATCCGCCATGAGGGTCAGGTCGTCGGGAGAGACATGCTGACGTTCCAGTTCCTCCCGGTCCTTGAAGAGGAGGTCGATGAACGACTCCGTGTCGCCCTTCGCACGGCAGCCCTTCAGGTACAGAGATACGGCACGTTCCGTGTTGCCTTGCACCCAGGCGGTGTGACCGGCATTCAGGTAGTCCTGCACGTCGGGTTTGTCGGCTTGGAGCAACTGGTTGTAGTATTTCTCTGCCTGGTCATACTTGCCGGTGATGAACGAGCACCAGGCGATGCAGCGACGGGCACGCAGGGAACTTCCGTCGAGGTATTCCACCTTGAAGAAGCGGGCAAAAGCATCCTCGTAACGTTCCATCTCCACTTCGCATTCCCCCGTCTGGAGCAGCAGGGCGAGGTTGTCCGGTTGCATTTCCAGCGCCTTCAGGTAGTAGGGGTGGGCAGCTTCCGGTTCCTTCGACAGGCGGAAGCACTGCGCCAGGTGACGGATGGTCCACAGCACATCCGGCTTCAGCACATCGGCTTGCAGGTATGCCTCGATTGCCTTCGGATAGTCTTTGGTCTTCTGGTGGCAGAATCCCACCTTCTGGAACAGCTCCGCATCCACGGCTCCGTCCGCGACAAGCTCGTCAAACAGATGCAGGGACTCGTCGTAGTATTCCTTGTGAAACAGGTATTCAGCCACCTTGCGACGTGCGTCGGCATCGGAGAGGAGCGGACGCAGGAGGCTGTTATCGCGGAAGTTGAAGGACAACGTCTCGAAGATGTCGGTGAACTCATGGCGTCGGGGATGCACCTTGAAGAAGCGGTAGAGGTCTTGCAGGTATTGCCGGTTGATGACTTCGGCTGAGGCATTCTCCTGTTTCCAGGCTTCCGCCTCCTGGGGCAGCTCGTTCTGTCCGGGAAAGCCGGAGGCGAACATCTCCCGTTGCTTGGCGGGGATGTTGTTCACCGTGAGGCAGAAGGAGTATTTGTCGGAGTTGCAGAAGAAAGGCGAGGCGAGGATGCCGCGCACCATGAAGTTCTTCTGCTGTTCCTCTTCGGGGAAGACACGGACGACCACGCTGTGTTGCGGGTCGAAGGGGTAGAACCAGTTGCAGACGTTGCGGAAGAACGGGAAGCTCTTCAGCTGGGAGAACGTGCTCATGTAGACATCGATGCCCTCCATCTGCATGTTGCCCAGCTCCTGCATCTTGCTGGTCAGTCCTGCATTCTCCTCCTCCCACTTCTTCCATTCCGGATTCTTGTCATCGAGGAGCGTCTCTTCGTCCAGCTCGATGAAGTTGATTTTCGAGCGGTTGATGTTGCGGCTGTTCTTGAGGACCTCGGGGATGATTTCATCGCGCATCTTGCGGTCTGCCTTCTTGGTCTCGCGGATGCGCAGCAGCTGAATCTGCATCTCCAGCAGCCGTCGGGTGAAGTCCGGCTTCTCCTGCAACAGTTGCAGGCGTGCCAGCAGTTCCGGTTCCGCCGTCAGTCTTTTCTCATAGGCGAGACATGCCAGGACGATGCCTGTCAGCGCACGCTGTGCCACCTGTGTGTCGGTGTGTTCGCAGGCATCGAAGAGGCAGTGCAGCTTGCGGGCATCGAACACCTGCAGCAGTCCCATCGTCACCGCACTCACGAAGAGTGCCAGGTCGTTGGAAGGCACCAGTACCGATGCGAGGAAGGTGCGCGCCTCCTCCAGCATGCCGGTACCCCATGCCGGCGAGGTCCAGACTTTGTTGAACAGGCTGTTCTGTGCCGATTCGTGGCTGGTGCGCAGCTTGTCCAGCTCTGCCGTCAGCTGTTCACCCTGATGGAGCAGGCGCGTCATCGCCATGTCCTCGGCGAACGTCTCGAAGACAAGGCGATAGTCTGCCAGGCTGCGTGCGTCCTGTTTCTGCTCGCGGAGGGTGGCATAGAACAGTTCCGACGAAATCAGCTCCATCTGCACCATGAGCAGGCGTTCGTTCAAGGCATAGGTCTTTCTGAGCAGGTCGGCATGAAGACGCTCACGTTGCGGGTCGCTCACGTTGCGGCGGAAGTACTGGAGCATGTAGCGGTAGGCAGTCTGTAGTTCGTCAAACTGGCTGTGCAGGTCCCATTCGGGTACCTCCTTTACGAACGACCCCAGTTCGTCGAGCGCCTGCTTCAGCCGGTGGTCTGCCAGCAGGGCAGCGATGCTCTGATAGTGTGTCTGGATCTGATTGGCGTTGTTCATTGTCGTATGCAGTGATTAGAAACGTACGTAAAGCTGGAGCATGGCGGTGTGGTAGTTGTTCTTGCTCACGCTCCGTTCTCCTGTATCGGAGTAGGCGGCCTGGCTGCCGTCGGTGTAGCTGTAGGTGCCCTGTATCATGAGGTTCTTCCACAGTCGGTAGTTCAGGGCGAGCGTGTAGAGAGCATTCTGCGTGTCGCTCGTCTTCTCGTCGCGGTACACGTCCCACACGGCATAGGCCTTCAGCTTCTTGCAGAGGGGAGCTCCCACGGAGACATACCAGGCGTCGGCGCGTGTGGCGGCAAACCGGTTGTCGGTCTTTCCACCCTGTGAGGTGGCATATTCGGCACGCACCGTCCAGTCGCCCTCGTACTTGATGCCGTAAGCCATGCGGTTGCGGTCGACGGTGACATTGTTCCTGGTGTAGCGTCCCGTCCAGCCGAAGGCACCGATTTGCAGTTCCTTGGTCGGGGATACCCACAGACCGCCGATGACATCCTTCTGTTTGTTCTCGTCAGAGTGGTTGATGCCCTGTCCGTTGTACACGCCCACCTGGTAGTGCAGCCAGCGGTGGTCTTCGGCAGGGAACAAATCGCCCTGCACCACGATGCCGGCATCACGTCCGCCTGACGAATGTTCGCCCACACGGTCGCTCATGCCTGCCAGCTTCTGCACCAGCTGGGAGTAGTTGCCGAACCCCGTATCCCAGGGGCTGTAAGGGTTCTCGAAGGTGAAGACGCGCTTCATCTGTCCGAACTTCACGCTGAATTCGGGGAAGCGTTTCCACTCGCCGTAGGCATCGAGCAGGCGGACCCCTTTGTCCACTCCCGGTGCCCCGCTGTACTCCAGCTGGATGTAGTAGTTCCACTCCTTCAGGATGGTTCCCTTGACGTAGCCGCGCACCATGCGCAGGTCAAAGCCGCCCCCGTTCTTGGAGGTGCGGTCGTTGGTATATTGGGCGCGTCCGACGAGGTAACCCCCGAATTGCGGGACGCTGGCAATCTCTTTCAGTTTCAGTTGGGCGCAGGCAGGCAGGACCAGCAGTGCTGCCAGCAACAGCGCGTAGAATCGTTTATAAGTCATGGTTCAATGTTCGATGAAAAAGGGGAATGTTAGTTCTTCTTCCTCAGACTGTTCAGCACGGTGCGGTCGACAATGTCGGCGGAGAATCCTGCCGGAATCAGCTCGTAGCGCTTCATCCATTGGGCGGCAGAATCGACGTGTGCTTGCGGGATGGGGCGTGCCCGGTGGAACGGGGCGATGCGGATGGGCGCCTTCCAGTGGGGGAAGCCGATGCTGTCTGCCACAGAGCGGTACCAGCTTCTCACGGGGTGGGAGTTCATGTAGTCCACTGCCCGGTCGTATGCCCGGATGAGCTTGCGGATGGACTCGGCTTTCTTGTTCAGAGCCTGTTGGCTGAATGCCGTCACGGTGGTGATTTCGTCAAGCTCGCGGAAGGAGTACAGCTTCAGGGCTTTCCTCCGCACCGCCTGTGTGGAGTAGGGCTCGCGGAAGATGCCGGCATCCACCTGTCCGTTGAGCAGCATCTCCATCCGTGTCACGTCGTCGCCGATGGCCGGTTTGCTCACCTCGTCGTTGGTCAGTCCCGCACTGCGGATGAGGCGGTCGGCGAGGTAGTCGGCAGCCGTATAGCTTGCCACGGCGATGGTGCGGTCCTTCAGGGCAGTGTGTGTCAGGATGGTCGAGTCGGGCGTGCCGAGCAGGTAGAAGCACCCCTCGTTGCCCATGACGGGATGGATGCGGTTGCCTTGTGCAGACATGCGCAGGGCATCGGTCAGGTCAAAGATGCAGCCGTCAAGCCGTCCCTTGCGGTAGAGCGTGTCACATTGAAGCTTCGATTCCATCCGCAGGAAGAAAGGTCTGACCTGCAACGAATCGAAGTATCCCTGTTGGAGTGCCAGGTAGAAAGGCAGCATGTCGCTCGACGGGAAGTAGCCTATGACCAGGTCGGGCTTCACGGCGACGGGTTTCTCCTTCCGGAACAGTCCGCATGAAGCCAGGGACACGAGTCCCAGACAGAAGCAGAGAAGGGCTGTAGCTTTTAGTCTCATAGCTGAACGATGGATGGGTGAGAAAGACAAAAGAAAGAGGATGTCTCAAGGCTTGTGCTTCAGGCGCAGAGGACACCGATGATGCGGGGAAAGCCCTTCCCGTTGCACCGGGAAGCAGGAACCCTGCGTCGTCTGCATGCAAGAAACCGGCCTGATGTGCAGGTTGAGACAGCCTCTTTCTTCATGGAATTGAAGTTTCGCAGACTCCGGCCTGTCCGTTGACAAGAGCTTGTCCGGCAGCTGTCGGAGTCTGCGAAAGTGGGGTATACAAACCAATAGCCTTAGCCTTTGATGGCTGCGATGCCCGGCAGTACTTTGCCTTCGATGGCTTCCAGCAAGGCGCCGCCACCGGTCGACACGTAAGATACGCCGCTGGCAAGGCCGAACTTGTTCACGCAAGCCACGGAGTCGCCGCCACCCACGAGTGAGAAGGCACCGTTCTTGGTAGCTTCCACGATGGCTTCACCCACGGCACGCGAACCGTGTGAGAAGTTGTCGAACTCGAACACGCCGGTCGGACCGTTCCACAGGATGGTCTTCGAACCCTTGATGACGTTGGCAAACAGTTCCTCGGACTTCGGACCGATGTCCATACCTTCCCATCCGTCGGGAATTTCCTTGGAAGGAACAATCTTCGTGTTGGCGTCGTTGGAGAAGGCATCGCCCACCTTGGTGTCGACAGCCAGTACCAGGTTCACGCCGTTTTCCTTGGCTTTCTTCATGATGTCCAGCGCCAGGTCGAGCTTGTCCTCCTCGCAGATGGAAGTACCGACCGTTCCGCCCATGGCTTTCATGAACGTGTAGGTCATGCCGCCGGCGAGAATCAGGTTGTCCACCTTGGTCAGCAGGTTCTCGATGATTTCAATCTTGGTCGACACCTTCGAGCCGCCCATGATGGCAGTGAACGGACGCTTGATGTCGTTCATCACCTTGTCGACAGCCTTCACCTCTTTCTCCATCAGGTAACCGAACATCTTGTGGTCGGCATCGAAGTAGTCGGCGATGAGAGCCGTTGAGGCATGTGCACGGTGTGCCGTACCGAAGGCGTCGTTCACATAGCAGTCAGCATAGGAAGCCAACACCTTGGTGAACTCCTTCTGGCTTTCCTTGATGGCCTTCTTGGCAGCCTTCTTCTCTTCTTCCGAAGCATCGTCGGCAAGACCGCGGGGTTTGCCTTCCTCTTCTGCATAGAAGCGGAGGTTCTCCAGCAGGACAGCCTCGCCCGGTTTCAGGGAAGCCACGATATCTTGAGCCTTTTGGCAGTCGTCAGCAAATTTGACATCTACGCCCAACACTTCAGATACATGAGCCAGGATGTGTTTCAACGAATACTTGGGATCCGGGTTCTTCTTGGGGCGTCCCATGTGAGAAGCAATGATCAGCATACCGCCATCGGCCAGGATCTTTTTCAAGGTAGGCATGGCTGCACGGATGCGGGTATCGTCGGTGATGTTGAAATTCTCGTCCAGGGGAACGTTGAAGTCTACACGGACAAATGCCTTCTTTCCGGAAAAATTGAAGTTGTCAATGGTTTGCATAGTGTTTTTGATTTTTTGTTATATGGATTTTAGTTCTTGGCAATATTCTGTGCACGCAAAGGTAGGAATTTTATGCTTTCAGTCAAGGCGTTTGCCCGGCTTATTTCGCTTCGGAAGTACCCGGATTGGTTTCAGATTTGTCAGCTTCCCGGAGTTTGTGCTCCTTTTTGTAATGTTTGCATAGCAAATTCAGACCACATTGTTCACACTTCGGCCGACGGGCGATGCACGTGTAACGTCCATGCAGGATGAGCCAGTGGTGGGCAGTGGGGATGACCTCTGCGGGGATATACTTTGTCAGTTCTTTTTCTACACTGAGCGGGGTGGTGCAACGGTCGGGGACCAGTCCGATGCGGTGGCTCACACGGAAGACATGGGTGTCGACCGCCATGGCGGCTTTGTTGAACACCACCGCCTGGATGACGTTGGCAGTCTTCCGTCCCACGCCGGGGAGCTTGACCAGTTCCTCCAGCGTGTCGGGTACCTCGCCGTGGTAGTCGTTGACCAGCATGCGTGCCATGCCCACCAGGTGCTTAGCCTTGTTGTTGGGATAGGAGACGCTGCGGACGTACTCGAAGACGGCTTCCGGGGTGGCGGCTGCCATCACTTCCGGGGTGGGGTATGCCTCGAACAGGGCAGGGGTGATGAGATTCACCCGCTTGTCCGTACATTGCGCCGAGAGGATGACTGCCACCAGGAGTTCGTAGGGGTTCCGGTAGTGCAGCTCGGTCTCGGCGACGGGGATTGCCTCGCGCATGTACGCCATGACCCGGTCATAGAGTTCTTGTTTTTTCATCTTACCTTGTTATGATTAAAATGTGGAGTGACCTTGAAACGGAAATAGAGCGCCGAGATGATGGTGAGCGTGGCACCGAACAGGTAGGCGTCGTGGAAATTGCTGATGTGGGCGATGTATCCGCCTGCCACCATGCCCAGACCGATGCCTACGTCCCACGAGGTGAGGTAGGTCGAGGTGGCTGTGCCACGCTGGCTGTTGGGAGCCAGGTTGACAAAGAGCGTGTTGAAGGCGGGGAACATGGTGCCGAACCCGATGCCCAGGAACAGGGCGACACCGAAGAAGAGGTAGCCGGCTGCCGTTGCCGACCAGGCGTAGAGGTTCTCGCAGGCTGCCAGCAGGAAGAAGCAGACGATGACCACACAGTTGCCTGCCGAGATGACCTGGGTGATTTTTCCTCGGTCGACCATCCGTCCGGAGAACAGTCGGGAGATGGCGATGCCCACCGCCATGAAGGTGAAGAAGAAGCCCGTCTCGACATCCAGCCCGATTTCCTGCGCATACATGGCGACATAGTTGGTCGTCATGCCGTAGGGGATGGAGAGCAGCAGCAGGGCGAGTCCCGCCGGCATGCCCTTCAGGAGGATGAAGCGGTCGAGGGAGATGGGCTCACGACGGACGGGTGCCTTGTAGGGTGTCTTCACCAGAGTTGCCATGACGAACCCCAACGCGGCGGACAGCAGCGAACAGGTGAAGATGAGGGTAAACGAGGCGCCGGCATTGTGGGCGAAAAGTCCTGCCATCGGTCCCGTCGACATGGCAAAGTTGTTTGCCAGTCCGTAGTAACCCAGTCCCTCGCCACGTCGCGACGACGGCATGATGTCGATGACGATGGTGTTTCCGCTGACGCTTACCATGCCGAACGACAGTCCGTGGATGACGCGGAAGATGACGAACAGTGTGAGGGCACCTGCCACGATGTAGCCGGCAAACATGCAGGTGAACACGAAATAGGCGAGCAGGTAGAGGGGCTTGCGGGCGAAAGTGTCGATGAGATAGCCCGAGAACGGACGGATGCAGAGCGATGCCACCGTGTAGGAAGCCAGGATGATGCCGATGCCCGACTCATTGACCCGGAAGACCTCCTGGAGGTAGAAGGGAAGCACGGGCATCAGGAACCAGAATCCGAAAAACAGCAGGAAGTTGGCTGCCAGGATGAAATAGTAGCTGGGAGTGAATAGTCTGTCCTTCATTGTATGGTAAAAGTTCTTGCTTGGATAGGGCGCTTGGGCGAAAGGCTTACCCGTCGGCAGACTCCTTGCCGGCAGATAAGCCTTTCACACATGCACCGGTACGTCAGTTGGCAGCCTCGAACTCGCGCAGGAAGCGGACGTCGTTCTCGGAGAACATGCGCAGGTCCTTCACCTGATATTTCAGGTTGGTGATGCGCTCGATGCCCATGCCCAGTGCGTAGCCGCTGTAGACCTTGCTGTCGATGCCGCAGGCTTCCAGCACGTTGGGGTCCACCATGCCGCAGCCGAGGATTTCCACCCATCCGGTACCCTTGCAGAAGGGACAGCCCTTGCCGCCGCAGATGTTGCAGCTGATGTCCATCTCGGCACTGGGCTCCGTGAAGGGGAAGTAGGACGGACGCAGACGGATTTTCGTGTCGCTGCCGAACATCTCCTGTGCGAAGAGCAGCAGCACCTGCTTCAGGTCGGTGAACGATACCCCCTTGTCGATGTAGAGCGCTTCCACCTGGTGGAAGAAGCAGTGTGCACGGTAGCTGATGGCCTCGTTGCGGTAGACACGTCCCGGGCAGATGATGCGGATGGGCGGTTGCTGGCGTTCCATGGTGCGCACCTGCACGGAGCTGGTGTGCGAACGCAGGATGACGTTGCGCGTCACGTCGTCTGGGTCGACATCCACGAAGAAGGTGTCCTGCATGTCGCGTGCCGGGTGGTCGGCGGCGAAGTTCAGCTTCGTGTAGACGTGGAGGTCATCCTCCACCTCGGGACCGTCGGCGATATTGAAGCCCATGCGGGCGAATATGTCGATGATTTGGTTCTTCACGATGGAGAGCGGATGACGTGTGCCCAGAGCGATGGGGTAAGCCGTGCGGGTCAGGTCGAGTTCGTCGCAGCCGTGGTCCTGACTCTCGAACACCTCTTTCAGGGCGGCGATGCGCTCCTGCGTGCGTTGTTTCAGTTCGTTGAGCTTCATGCCGACCTCCTTTTTCTGTTCAGCCGGCACATTGCGGAAGTCCGCCATCAGTTCACTGATGACCCCTTTCTTGCTGAGGTATTTGATGCGCAGTGCTTCCAGTTCCTCGGCACTGTTGGCCTTCAAGGTCTCTACCTCTGATAGAAGTTGTTGAATCTTTGCTATCATTATTGTGTCCTTAATGTTTTGTTTGTCTGTGTGCAAAATCGTTGCAAAGGTAATGAAATCTGTGGAATAATGGTTGTTTTTAGCCGACGAGGAAATATTTTCATTCTGCTTCCCTTTCTGTCAGCCGATGAGCGGACGCGCTGCCTTCCGGTCCCGTCGCTTCCCGGAATTGACATTTTGTCAAACGAAGCCCTTCCCGGTGCCCTTCCTCGCACCAAAATACGCTTCCGTGGATTCCGAGGCCCTTCTCAGACGATTCGCAAAATGCAGATTGTCGCCGATAAGCTCCTGGTGCTTTCCATCTGTCATGTGTAAAGATGAAACACGGTTCACCTGTTTTCTTGTAAACGGAAATATCCCTCCCTTTTATTACCATCCGATTTGTTGACACGGCTCTCCTTCCAGCGAACGAAACTTGATGTTTTTGCGTTTCATTTTCCAAACATTTGACTTTCGCGGACGAAACAATATTGTTTGGGAGGTGAAACAATATTGTTTGACTTCCCAAACACAAGTGTTTGACGCGTGAAACAATATTGTTTGAGCGTTAAAATGTAAGGATTTCGAAAATGAAGTGTATAGTTTTCTAAAACCAAGTCCTCTTTTCCGGCTTTTTGTTTGCATTCATTTACGTTTGCGCGCTGGTTTGCCCGGATTTTGAAAAGTATGCGTTAGGGCAAAAGTCCCATTCTGTGAAATCTGTCAAGCAAAAGTGGAAGTACGGCTGCATTCTGACAAAACGGACGATCCCTTTTAACAATTCGTTTCCCGGGGCAGGTACCGCATACGCGAGACTTACGTCTTTTTCTCAAACCGAAGTACGTCAGTCAGCCCTGCAAGTACGGGATGAAACGAAAAATCCTGTGAAGAATATTCTATAAGTGTATGATATACAAACGAGAATCTTATCCAAAAAGAATCCTAAATCTTAAATTTCTCCTTTGGAAGATGGCTTGTTTCAAACGTATCTTTGTGACTTGCTGACGGCCTGTGTCAGTCGGTCTGACAGAAGCCTTGCAGTGTCGGAGGTTGTCCGCCCGTATGGGACTGTCAGGCGATTTCCGGGGGTAAGTTGTCTGACGCCCCGGGCGGGCAACCCCCGACACTCGATAAAACGTTGCATGAAATAACTGAAAATCCTAATTATGAAACGACTATTATTCCTTCTTTGCATGCTGAGCATCCTCCTCACGGATTGGAGTTTCGCTCAGGACATCAAGACTGTCAAACAGGCACTGGATGCGGTGTCTTTTGTAGAACCACCTTATATGACTTCGAAAGTGACAAATTATAGTTATCTAGGAGAATTTCCCATCAATACTGTGATTCCGGATAAGCTTTATGAAGACTTGCAATGTACTCAATACATTCATGCCAGTCGTTCGGAAGACTTATATCCTTCACTTTATTTGAAGATGAAAGTTCCTGCAACACATTATATATTAGGGGCTGTCACTTTTGGAGGTTCTACAGATTATTGGAACGATCAGCTCTTTTTGGCTGATGAGAACGGAAACATCACCGATGTATTGGAAGGTTGCACCCTTAATAGTAATATTGCTATTAAGCAGTATCGGATTGGCAAGGACTTGACCATTATCGTATCCCATTTAGTCGTTACTGAACCGGCACATATTACTTATGATGAGTATTTGACAAATGAGGCACCGGTACGTGCTTATCGTATGGACGAACTCTATCAAGTGAAAGAAGGTAAGTTCGTAAAAGTCGGAGAACGTCCGTTCCCTGAGAAATATTACACCTACGACCAATTGTATAACCTGGATATCTGGGCCCCCGGTATGTAGCCCTTGAACCTGAAACAATGAATGGATTATGAAACGACTTTGCACCTTGATTTGTCTGATTTGCATATTCTTTGGAAATCTGTATGCACAATATACGCTGGAAGAAGGCTTGGATAGGATTCCTTTTTCGAAACTGCCTTATAAGGACCGCTATCTGCCTGTTGAGTATGAAGGTACTTGCTGTGTCAGTTTTGATTCACGCATTCCGGCAAGAATGTATGATGACCTTCAATGCAAATCGGTCATTAGAGACGGAGTTAGCACTATTTCTAATGACCGCCATTAGAAGGATGTGGTTGTATATAGTTGGTTCATAATTATTTGCTACCTTTACCACGATTAAAAGCCTATAAAATTTGATGGGAGATTGTGACATAAAGTTCGTAAACAAGGAGATAACCCCTTTTGGCGGTCTTTCCCTGTTCTTCAAGATGCTTGAGAGATGCCATTTCGATGAGCATCTTGAACAAAGCGGCATTCCGGTTCAAGGTTCCAACAGGGGTTATAAACCGCTTCAACTCATATTAGGGCTGTTTGCAGGTGTATGGTGTGGTGCAAGCTGTTTCGGGCATCTTGACGTGGTGCGTTATGACACGGCGCTCTGCAAGTTGCTTGGATGGGAGCGCGGAGCGGATCATAGGGCTTACCAGCGTTATTTCAACAAGTTCTCACAAGCCGTCAATCAGCGTGTGTTCGGCGAACTGTTCAGCTGGTTCTTCTCGGAACTGTTGTTTGACAATTACACATTGGACTTTGACTCTACGGTAATGGTCCGTGAGGGCAATCAGGAGGGGGCTGTCAAAGGGTACAACCCCAAGCGTCCCGGCCGCCCGTCACACCATCCTCTTCTCGCCTTCGTCTCGGATATAAGAATGATAGCGAACTACTGGCTACGCCCTGGAAACACTGTATCAAGCAGCAATTACCTTTCCTTTCTAGAGGACACCCTCTCAAGACTCCGTAACAAGACAGTTGGACTGATCCGCATGGACAGCGGGTTCTTTACGAAGGAGATACTTGACCATTTGGAAAACAAGTATTTAAACTACATTATAGCCTGCCGGTTCAACAACCGTATCAAATACAGCCTCACCCATGAACACGCATGGGTGGAAGTGGTGGAAGGTCTGGAAATATCCGAAACGACATATAAGGCGGACAGCTGGGACAAGCCAAGACGTATAGTAATGGTAAGACAGGAAATTGAAAAACGTCCGCAAGCTGCCGGCAAACGGGTCAGGCAACTGGAACTTTTCGAGGACGGGAACGATTTTGGCAGATACCGTTACAGTTGCTTTGTCACCAACCTCGGACTGCCCGCCAAGATTGTGTACGATTCGTATCGCGGAAGAGCGGATTCCGAAAACAGAATCAAGGAATTAAAGTATGACTTCTCCATTGATGACTTTGCTACGAACAACTTCTGGGCGACTGAAGCATGTGGGGGTTTTATTGTCATGGCATATAACTTCATGTCGCTGTTCCGTCATGCACTTATCAACTCCGACAAAAAGAAATTCCTCAAAACTATCCGATACGAGTTAATCTCAACACCGGCTTATTTGGGTAAAACAAAGGACAAGCATATCCTCTATCTGGCAAGGTCTTTAAAAACAAGGCAGTCTTTCCTGTCCATCTGGGAGAAATTAAAGGACTTCTCATTGCCATACAACACCGGGAAATCCTAATGACCGATTTGGGTTTAACTGTTAATATTAAATAATAGGCTTAATATAAGTGTTAAAATAACATAATTATATTAATAAGCTGCATGCAATTTAAAATATTTGTAACTTTGCATTGTTTTGAAGAAAATTCAAGCATTAATAACCTTAATCCTAAAATTTATAACAACACATGAAAAAACATCAAAGAATGGTGCGCAAGGTAATGAGTGCAAGAGGGCATAAGTTATTTGTATGCGCACTTGTCACTGCCACGATGCAGATGTCAATCCCCGTTGTTGCAGAAAACTTGACGGGGGGGGGGTAAATTAACAGATTTACAAGCTGTTGAACAGGAACGAATTGTGACAGGTACAGTTGTGGATGAGCATGGCGAACCACTAATCGGTGTATCTGTGATGATGAAAGGAAGCTCGAAAGGAGCTGTAACAGATCTTGATGGAAAATTTTCTTTGAGTGTTCCTTCAAACTCTACTTTAGTTATTTCTTACATCGGTTACCAGACTCAGGAAATCAAAGTCGGCAATAAACGTACTGTTTCCGTCGCATTAGTGCCGGATGACCAGTTGCTGGATGAAGTGGTTGTCGTGGGCTATGGTACGGTGAAGAAGCGTGATTTGACAGGTGCTGTGACATCTGTTAAGGCGGAAGATATTGTGCGTTCGCCGACAAGTAACGTCATGGAGGCTATTCAAGGACAAGTGGCCGGTTTGGACATTACGCGCAGCAGTGGTGAAGCCGGAGCAGAGATGAATATGACTTTGAGAGGCACACGTTCCATCAATGGATCTAACGAACCGCTGTTTATCATCGATGGTATGGAAGGTTCATACGATGAGTTGAATCCGAATGATATTGCATCCATAGAGGTACTAAAAGACGCATCTTCAACAGCTGTATATGGTGCAGCCGGTGCTAATGGTGTTATCATTATTACAACAAAGACTCCTGAGAAGAACAAATTCTCCATTGACTTGGACGCTTATTATGGATGGAATGTGATTACCAGTTTCCCGGAAATGAATACAGGAGAGGATTATATCAATTTCCGCCGTGAGGCCCAACGGACAGTGGGTGCTTGGAACGGACCAGAAGACGATGCCAACCTCTTTCCAAACTATCTTCAGGAGTTTATAGATAACAATCAATGGGTGGATTGGTTTGATTTGGCTTCACAGACGGGTACAACGACAAGTTACAACCTGAACACTTCTTATTCAAACGACCGGTTGACATCCTATTTTTCTTTGGGATATTATGACATGGAAGGATTGTTGAAAGGTGATGAATTGGAACGTTATTCAGCCCGTGCAAAAATTGATTTTAAGGCGAACGACATTATAAAATACGGTGTTAACCTATATGCCGTGTACAGTAAGAATGACAAACGTTCGAGCCGTATTTGGAATCGTATTATTTGTACGCCTCCGCTTGGCACGCCGTATGACGAAGAAGGAAACCTTGTAGATTATCCTTGCGGAACGACTGCTAACATCAACCCGCTGGCCGACATGGGAGAAGGACGCTATGTGCACAACATCAAAACTTTAAGCTTGAGCCCGCAAATATATTTCGAACTGACACCTCTCAAAGGGCTTTCGTTTAAAAGCGTGCTGGGAGGATATTTCCGAACTAAGAAAGATGCTGAATACTCAGGTGCAAAATCATTCCAGGGTATGGAGAGCAACGATGTGCAGGCTACTATCCCCAATACATTTACCTATAACTATAAGTGGCAGAACATTTTGACTTATAATTTCAAGATTCGGGACGACCATGAATTCACGATAACTGGCGTGACAGAGTGGACGAAAGACCGGGAAGAAGTTGTTACGGCTACGGCTAATGGCTTTGATACGGATTATTATGCGTATCATAATTTGGGCGCAGCAACAGGCACGCCACAAGTGTCGTCATCTTATGTGGGAAGCCAGCAGATGTCTTACGTCGGACGTATTAACTACAGTTATAAGGGACGTTATTTGTTTACTTTAAGCAGCCGTTGGGACGGTTCGTCCATGCTTGCAAGTGGGCACAAGTGGGATGTATTCCCTGCCGGTGCTTTTGCATGGCGTGTCAGCGATGAGGACTTCATGCAGAATGTGAAGGCCGTATCGAATCTGAAGTTGCGTGTCAGTTATGGTGTGACCGGCAATGCAGGTGCTGATGAATATGCGACATTAGACTTTAGCCGCACGGGTGTATTGGGATTCCAAGATACGCCGCAATATTATAGTGGTTATTCATCATCTATCGCGAACACGGCTTTGGGGTGGGAGAAGTCTTATATGTGGGATATTGGCCTTGATTTAGGATTGTTTAAGGATCGCTTAAGTTTGACATTGGATTGGTATAGGACGGATACGAAGGATATTCTTTTTGAAAAGAGCTTGCCTTATGCCATTGGTGGTTATGCATCGTCAGCTTTCACCATTTGGTCAAACGTGGGTGAGACTCGCAATCGCGGACTTGAATTGGCCATTACAAGCCATAACTTCACCGGACCTGATTTCACTTGGGACACGACACTCACTTTCTCAACAAATAAGGAAGAGGTTATCAAGACTACCAGTGATGGGCCTTTGCAGTTTGGAGACTACTACTTGATTAAAGGACAACCCATAAATACCTATTATGGCTACAAGTACGCCGGTATTTGGGGAACAGATGAAGCTGAAGAAGCTGCCAAATATGATCAAGTGCCAGGACAAGTACGTATAGCAGACAAAGATGGAAATGGTACACTTAACACCGATGATTATTATGTGCTTGGTAGTGCTACTCCGAAATGGTCAGGAAGCTTACTGAATAACTTTACTTATAAAAATTTTGATCTCAGTGTCTTGCTCGTTATGCGTTGGGATTGGACTATTAATTACGGCTTGACAGGATGGTATCGAACGGATGGTATCAATCCGTCACCAACAGTGTGCGATTATTGGACTCCTGAAAATCAGGATGCGCGCTACCCGCGGCCCGATGCTAGTGTTGCCAATGGGCAAGCTTTGTATAATGAGTGGATCAATTTTTTTGACGGCTCTTACTTGAAAGTACGTAACATCACGCTCGGTTACACGTTCCCGAAGAAATGGTTGGATACACTTAAGATTGATCGGGCACGCATCTATTTCACTGCTAACAATCCGTTCATTTGGACGAAATGTGATTATTTGAAGGACTATGATCCTGAAAAAGGAGGTAATGACGATGATGCTCCGCTATCCAAACAATTCGTTTTTGGTGTTAACATCTCATTCTAAACATTTACACACATGAAAAAACATACATTATTGACTTTGTCTGCTGCAACTCTCTTGTTGTTCACTTATGGTTGCAGCTTGGAAGAATATAATCCCTCGGGTATGTCGACGGCTCAGGAATGGACGACACCCGAAGGCTTTGAAAAAAAAGTGAACGACTGCTATTATGACCTAATCCGTATCCTTTATGGGCAGGCTGAGGATACATATGTCGTTGTATCTGAAGGAGGCACTGATATTTGGCAGGATGCCAACTCCGAAGGTACAAATGGGAATTGGAGTAATACGATGCGCTATGCCGGCTCTTTTTCCGGACTAATGAATGAAAGTTACACAGGCTTTTATGGGGCCGTGAGTGCCTGCAATGCTGCCATTTACTATGCAGACCAAGTGGAAGGACTTGATCCTGATCGTGTTAACGAACTTGTAGCTGAAGCACATTTCATTCGTGCACATGCACTCTTTAACATCGTAGAGACTTATGGAGGAAAATATTTACCTCTCGAACTTCCATCTGGTGAATCGCCGACGTCACTTCCTTGTAGTACGGTTAATGATTTCTATAAAGTCATCCTCGAAGACCTTGATTTTGCAATGACCTATCTACCTCTTTCCAATGCTGTGACTGGACACGTCACCCGTGGTGCTGCTTATCACCTTTATGCGAAGGCTTGTCTCTCATATGCCTCTTATACAGATGGGCTCGGCAATTCCATTGCTCTTACAGCTGATGAGAACCGTCATTATTTGGAAGAAGCTAAGCGGGCTGCAGATGAACTTATTGATCATGCTGACACGTATGGCGTTCGCCTCTACGAGGATGTTAATGAGGTATTTGATGAACAAAACAACAAGGCCAATGCGGAAGCCCTTTTCGTCGTCTGTCATTCTAGCATTACGGCGTACAATCCTCGTGGCAACTACTTTAACCGTGCTTGGAAGCATTCGGAGGCCTATTACTCAAACACTGCTGGCATCTATCTTTCAGGACTCGAAGCAAGTTATGAGACGATGGTCAACGGATACTCAGTACCCAAATTAGCTAAAGGTAACTGCTACATGGAACCTAGCAAATATATGCTCGATCTCTATGTAGAAAAAGATATGCGTTATAAGGCTTTTTTCAAGGACACTTACTATGTCAACAAGGCGACAAGTACCGATGGCACAGCCTACACTTGGGAAGCTGGAGATGCCGCACGCTTTGGACTTAGTACGGAACGTGTGGGCAATGCTGCCTATAACATAACACTTGGCGATACAGCTGTTTATATTTCTCGCCACACATATACGCAGGACGAGCGTGACCGTTGTCGTTATGCTATTTGCAACGTTAGTGACAACTATATTGACCCTGCGCGTCCCGGACGCTTCTTTCCGAGTTTGAAGAAGATGGACTGCCCGAGCCTTTATGCCGGTACGAATCCATCGAAGCCCTATTCCTCGGCTGATTGCATCATCTATCGTCTAGGTGAGACATATTTACTCGCTGCGGAAGCAGACTGGCGTTTGGGTGATAATGACGCGGCAGCCGCCCGACTCAACACATTGCGTAACCGTTCTTGCGAGGGACATGATGGCAGTCTTGACATAGACCCTGCGGATGTCACACAAGACTTTCTCCTTGACGAATATGCACGTGAGATGATTGGTGAATGGGGACGATGGATGACGCTCAAGCGTTTCCGTGCGCTAGAAGATCGCATTGCGCGTTGTAATCCGCAGATCACGGGTTTCAATCCTGATGTACATTACCTGCGTCCTATTCCTGACGGAGAATTGCTACTTATTGACAATCCTCAGGAATATCAGAATCCTGGTTATTAAAGCTTGTATGTAGATGATTTCGACATAATGTCGCGCCCGGGGCCGATATCACAATACCTGATGTCTGCCCTGGGTGTTTTTTTGTCAGTTTCTTGATATTTTAACCCAAATCGGTCATTAGAAAAATTGGCTTTCACTTTGCTTGAAATACACTATAATTACGACAATAATCAAGCTGTATGCTATAATTCAGAGCATAACAAGAGTTATCATCTTACGTTTTGATCGTGAAAAGAGAGATTATACGATAATGGGTGGTGAAGTGCATATAGATATTTATGATGACCGCGTCGAACTGGTATCACCGGGGGCCATGCTTGACGGTACACAGATTCAAGATCGGGATATAAGTAAAGTGCCGTCCATGCGCCGTAATCCCGTTATTGCAGATGTGTTCACACAGTTAAACTATATGGAGAAACGTGGTTCCGGCTTACGTAAAATGAGAGAGCTTACAGAAAAACTTCCCAACTTTTTGTTAGGAAAAGAACCGCAATATCAAACGGAAGCTGCTTCTTTTTATACTACTTTATATAATTTGAACTGGAGTGAGGATGGAAGAATATCTGTGGAAGAAGCTGCTAATAGGGTAAATAGTACTTTTGAAAAGTGTCCTGTAAACGAAAAATGTTCGGTCAAAGAGTTCGGTGTAAATGCAAAAATGTTCGGTGTAACGAGCAAAAGTTCGGTGAAAAAGTTCGGTGTAAATGCAGATAAGTGCGGGGATACATCCGAAACATCTAAGAAAGTCAGTAAAACTGCACAAAAGATAATTGACCTCGTTATTGCTGACCCATCAATTACAGCTGATAATATGGCTGATAAGGTTGGTGTAACAAAGCGCGCTATAGAGAAAAATATCAAGAATCTTCGAGACAGAGGCATTCTCATTCATGAAGGTTCTGATAAGGCTGGTTATTGGCGTATTATTGTTAAACCACCAACTGAACAATAAACTTATGGAAATAGTCGTTGTCGTTTTGATTACCACCTTTTGATTCTCGTATATCAGCAAAATCTATACAGACCTCAATGTAAAGATTTTGTTTGGGCGAAAGGCAACACGGATTTGTCTCCTTAATCTTTTGTTACTATTGAGAAAAGACCTACTTTTGTGCCAATTTAAAGAAGGTATGAAAACGTTATCTATCGGAATAATCGTGCTTCTGTTGTTTGGCGCATGCAGCAACGGTCAAGGAGCCAAGAGAGTGAATAGCGGAGTTGTGACTGTAGATTCAGTGGCTGCCGATTC
>ULUY01032347.1_pt1 | contig 22046 bp, 19 predicted proteins | sample 1959031 | NCBI WGS metagenome assembly ULUY01 (sample SAMEA4835774, study PRJEB28245) | human gut metagenome | biome: gut microbiome; material: fecal sample | place: Denmark | collected 2008
CAGAAAATCATAAATTAAGCTTATACAATTGGATAATAGAAGATGGAAATCAACTTATAGCCAAAGACTTAGAATATAATGCAAATTTACATTATTATGGATTAATTTTTGAAAACATAAGAGAGATTCAGTTTAATTTTTTTGAAAATGAGAATTTATGTTTTTATTTTTACAAAAAAGAATGTGATTCTTATTACATAATAATGGAATATTGCAAAATTAATAATATTGAAATTGAAATATTGTCAAATAAATTTGATGATGACATAAATACTGTAAATTATAAAATCAAAATTAATAAAAATAATATTGAAGCTATTGAATTTCTTTATTATTGTTTAAATAGAATTTATACCTCTTTTTCTAATATTAATGCTTTTAGTTGCGATTTATATGACAACAAACAAAAATTATCTACTTGTGGTGGTTCTGCTGTTTATAATATTCCGTTTATGGATTATTTTAAAGGAATTAACGGTCAATACAGGATATTAAATACAATAGCCCAGCATTCTCTATCAAAAGAGCAAAAAGAAAATTATAGGAATCTCGTTAAAAATATTTATACTAAGTTAAACCTAGATTTGAATTATAACAACTTACCTAAAGAATTTCTTGAAGGTCTTGTTTCGGAGGATTTAATGTATGAAACAATTAAAAAATTTATAATCAAAGAAAATAAACAAAAGATTGATTTTACTAATATATCATTTGAAAAGTACTTAAAAGATAAATATGCAAAAAGCTATAAAGAAATAAAGCAGACTTTAATAGCAAATAAAATAATAAAATCTAAGTGGAAATCCGAACAAGAATTATTTAGATTAGTTTATAAGTATTATCCTGATGCAATTTATCAATATAGAGCAAGATGGTTAGGGTTACAGTCTTTAGATATTTTTATACCAAGTCTAAATATAGCAATTGAATATCAAGGTGAACAACATTATAAAGCTATTGAACTTTTTGGAGGAGAAGAAGGTTTTCAAAAAAGATTACAAATGGATGAAAAAAAGCGCAAGCTATGTCAAGAAAACAAAGTAAAACTAATTGAATGGAAGTATAATGAAATAATTAGTAAAATAACGCTAGATAAAAAAATTTCTCATAAAAATTGTTCTATAAATTCAGTATGTGATAAACTTTGAATATTAAGTTCTTTTAAAGCTTTGTATAATCCGTTTTTGTTTTTTGCTCCATCGTTCGTTAATATTACATAGTTATTTAAATATCCTGATATTGCTAAATTCAAATCGTGATTAAAATTCTCTTCCCTATTATTTTTTTTACAACCATGTTTTGTTAATACTTGTTTTATGTTTTCAACTAAAACATCATTTGGAAATAAACAATTTCGATTTATACAAGGAGCATTAAGCATAAATGCCCCAGCTGTTTCATTAGCATATGTGCATTTTATTTCAATTAATTTATGTTTTAATTCAAGATTTTTAATTTTGTTCAATTCTTTTTCTTGAGATAAGATATAAAAAAAATTTAAATTTGTCTTTCCCTTTTTTATGTTATCCTGATTATCATATAAGAAATTAAAAGAATTGCTATCTAATAAAATATTCATATATTTATTATATCATATTCAAAATTCCCAAATTGCCCTTTGCCTCAATCCCATAAACTTAATATTACAGTTTGTAGATTTGGCTTATAGTCCAACAATCAATAGGACTTTTACAGGACTGTCTAAAATCTTCGATTTCAGTAATTTACAGGCTAATTTAAGGCTACTCTTTGTATATTAAAGTCCTAATAAAGTCCTGTTCTGACCTATTTAAAAATCAACGTCACTCCACTTCCGACCGCTATAATTTAGTATTGTTGGGCAAGTATGCTCAACCGACAGTTGATAGTTGATATACAAATCGGACATTAAAATACACCAAACAATCGTAGAAAATCAATATATTTTGAATGCACAAAATGCAAACAATCGAACTCTGGAAAACGGCACTAAAAAAGGGCTTGAAACTGATTTAAGCCCTAATGTACTAAAAAACTCCCCAGGCTGGACTCGAACCAGCAACCCTTCGATTAACAGTCGAATGCTCCGCCATTGAGCTACTGAGGATTATGTCTTTAGTTTATAACAAAAAATTTTTATTGTAAAGTACTTTTTCAATTTTTCTTTTTATTTTTTTATTTTAACAATTGAGATTTTTATTTTATATGCTAATATGTACATTGAATTAGGTGATTATCTTGAAAGGAGTGATATTTATGTCTAATCCTATTTTGAATGAAGCTGTTTTGAAATCTTCATCTTTTAACTCTTTAGAAAATAATCGTTCCATGACTATAAATGGTACAATTCTAAAAACATGCGCTCTAGGACTATTTACAATTGCAACTTTTGCATATACGTGGTATTTGATTGTTACAGGTTTTGCTGATAAAGCCATGATGCTCTCAAAACTTGGAGCTATCAGCGGATTTATTTTATGTTTGGTGATATGCTTTGCTCCAAAAAATAATTTTTTAATCCTAACTACACCTCTTTATGCTATGTGTGAAGGATTAGTTCTTGGTTGTATATCTGCAATCGCCAACAAGTTCTATCCTGGAATCGCTTCCCAAGCTGCAATAGGAACATTTTTTGCACTATTTGGAATATTTTTCTTATACAAAACAAAACTTGTAAAATGTACTGATGTTTTTCGCATGGTCATATTTAACTCAACTCTGGCTGTTGCAGGAATATATTTGTTACAATTAATTTTAAGTATATTCCACATTACAATTCCTGGTATTTTTTCAAATGGCCCTGTTGGTATTGGATTTAGTATCTTTGTTGTAGCAATTGCTTCTTTCAATTTAATAGTTGATTTCGATAATATCGAAAAATTTGCCGGTCGTGCTGACAAATATTATGAATGGTTCTTCGGATTTTCATTAATGGTTACCCTTATTTGGATGTATATAGAAATTCTTAATCTATTAATGAAACTTCAAAGTAGAAATAACTAAATATTTATTCAATTTAAAAACTTTAAAACTCCGATATTTATTATATCGGAGTTTTTATTTAGCAAACATTTTCTCCTGTTATCTAGTACAAATGTATGAGATTTTGTGAAAAATATTAAAGATATAAAATTCACTCCCGAATTAACATGTAAATCTATATAGTATATTGGAGCTTCAAAATGTCAGAACAAGTTTTAATGCCGATGATAGGTACAGACAGCCTAGAAAATAAAGAAAGAGCACAGGAATCATTAGAAAAAGCAAGACTAGCCCATGAAAAATACTTAATCGGGCAACGTAATAATGATTTACAAGAAGCAATTGAACATTACGTTGATGCTGTAAAATATGATCCTACAATACCTGAAACTTACTATCGTTTGGCAACACTCATGTGGGAACAGGGGCAAATAAGTGTTAATACTGCAATTGAACAATGCAAAACTGCAATTTCATTGGCACCGTTAAACAAAGATGCACACTTATACACAGGATATTTTATGCAATTGGCACAAGATTTTGTGTCTGCAGAAAAAGAGTTCAAGTCTGCAATAAATATGAGTCGTCTCAATTCCGGACGCCCTAGAATGATTCTATCCCAGTCTATTCTGCAGAAAATTAATACTCAAAATGGAACATTTAAAGACTATGCAGGATTTTTATATTACTTCCTGACAGGAAGTATCATGCTTGCATGGGATAGACCAACAATAAAAATGTTTTACAAAAACATATCAAATGATGTCTCTATATTTTCATACAATACTGTAGGAAAATTTTTAGAAAAATTCAAAATGTATGATTCTGCTGAAAAATTATACAAAGATGCAATAGAAAAAACCACACATAGCGAATATTTTTATAATAAAATAGGGGATCTTGCCCTGCGAAATAAAGATATTGAAACAACTGCACAATGTTATAGACAAGTATTAGAAGCAAATCCGCTTAATCGTACAGTATTAGTTAAATTAGCAACAATATTACAAACATATTTTCCAGATAACACAGACGAAGCAATTGATTGCTATGAAAAATTATTGGAATTTGATATCGATACTGCCCAGATATACTACGAACTCGGACATCTATATATGTCAAAAGAAGATAAAATTAATTCTGTAAGTGCATTTAAACTTGCAGTTGAAAAAGAACCGGAAAATCCGTTTTTTAACAATTCGTTAGGATATGCCTATGCAAAAGCCGAACTTTATGATGATGCAATTGAACATTATCAAAAGGCTATTGCGATAAATCCTGATCCGGAGTGGACATCAATTGTATGTCAGGCGCTTGGCTCAATATATGCAGAAAATAAAGGCAACAGTGAAGCTGCTATTTCGACATATCAGGCAGGAATTATTTTAGACCCGCAAAATTACGATTTATATATCGCACTAGGTGATATTTACATGGCAGACTATGACCTTGACAAAGCTATACGCTCATATTGTGATGCCATTACTTTAAAACCTGAAGAATTTCGTGCATATTCAAAAGTCGGAATCGCACTTTGGGAAAAAGATTACCTGGAAGAAGCTTTAGTTGCATATCATAAAGCTGTAGAACTTAATCCTGAAAACGAATATGCTCAAAATAACCTGGGTATTCTTTATCTGGATGGACTTGCAGATGCAGAAGAAGCGTTAGAATATTTTGAAGAAGCAATTGCATTAAATCCTAACTATACACTTGCCTACTTTAATGCAGGTCGTGCTAGTCAGGAAATGGGCTTTACAAATGATGCAGCTAATTATTACCAAATGGCAATTGATTTAAACAGGTTAACAGAAGAATTGGACGAAGAAGACATACAAGAAAGGCTTCATAGTTTGTTCGAAATCTAAGGATATATACATTATATTAAAGAGGTAATAAGGTGTTTGATATACTCAAACACCATTTTTTTATACAAATTAAAAATGTTATTACTAGCACTCCTTCTATTGTGCTTGATTAAAAACTATATATTTTATAAGTTCAGCAACCCTTTTCGATGCTTGTCCATCATCAATACAACCTTTACCCTTTAAAAATTCGTTCACTTTGTGCTTATATGAAATACAATCAAAACTTTTAATATTTTCAGCCAGCTCATTGTCTGTTTGAGCAACAGACATCGGAGTTTCACTGAACGGGTAATAAAAGCCACGCTCTTCATCAAATTCAGCTAAATCTCTTGCATATATAAAAGCAGGTTTTCCAGATAATAAATAATCAAAAATACAACTTGAATAATCTGTAATCGCACAATCAGCAGATACCAATAATTCCTGAATATCAGGATATTTAGAACAGTCAATAATATTATCAGACGGCATTAATATTTTATCTGCATACTTTGCTGCTCTTGGATGGAGTCTTATACACATAACCCATTCTCCACCCCATTTTTCCCGGCATGCCTGCACAATTCTTTCATAATCCATAAAATAACAATATAAACGATCATTATCCCTGTATGAAGGAACATACAAAACTATTTTCTTAGATGGGTCTATCCCAAGACGAGAATACACATGCTTTCTGATATCACCGGAATCATAGAAAAATATATCATTACGTGGATGACCTAATTCTTTTATTTCACCCCGATTCCAAAATGCACTTTTATAAACTGAATTTTCAAAAGAACTATTAGAAATCAAATAATCAACCGACTTAGAATCAATTTCTTCAAAACCGTTCCACGTTGAACGTTCCCAGAATTTTGGATTTGCATCACCATCAATCTTTTTTATCCCAAGCGAGCCATGCCATGTTTGAATATAAAATTGTCCATTTCTCTTTTCCAGACCTTTTTTAAAATATTTTACCGAATATAAATTCCACATCAGTTACACCTTTTATTATACGCTAAGCGTATAATAACACAAAATAATTATACAGTAAATAATATTTACCGAAACCATTCATCAGTTTATTCTAGGTTAGGGGACATTTATGAGTTCAGGCAACAAACTATTCGGAAAACGTATAAAAGAATTACGAGAAGCAAACGGGTATACACAGGAACAGCTTGCAGAAAAAGTAGGACTGGAATACCAGACAATCAGCCGAATTGAAACAGGTTACTATTTTACAAGCTACGAAAATCTTTTAAAACTATCTGCCGGTCTGAATGTGCCAATCCATGAAATTTTTAACTATGAACATTTTACAAATAATATAAAAAAAGAAAGCATCGATATTATTGAAAATATGGACGATAAAAGCTTGGAATTCGTATATAAATTCTTACGAAATTTTAACGAATTCAAAAGATAGAACTCTTACATATTTGCAATCCTTCAAATCTAAATATACTCTGCTGCAAAAATTATATAATATTTTCTATAATTTTATCCGTAAACTCAGATGTAGATAGCATTCCACCTAAATCCGCAGTTTTATTACCTGAAGATAAAGTCTTAAATAGTGCAGATTCAATTTTATCTGCGTAAACCGGTTCTCCGATATATCTCAACATCTGAACAGCAGACATCAAAAGTGCTGTCGGATTAGCTTTATTTTGTCCTTTAATATCAGGTGCCGAACCATGAACAGGTTCAAACACTGCACAATTTAAACCAATATTAGCACCTTGAGCAACACCCAAACCGCCAATCAAACCTGCTGTCAAATCAGATACAATATCGCCGTACAAATTAGGAAGAACAAGAACATCAAATTTTGTAGGATTTTGTACCAATTGCATGCAAAGATTATCCACTAAAATTTCCCGCGCTTCTATATTTGAATAATCAGCAGCTACATGCCTGAAACAATCCAAAAACAAGCCGTCAGAAAGTTTCATTATGTTAGCTTTTGTAACTACACAAACCTGATGCCTGTTATTTTTTACCGCATAATCAAATGCAAAACGACAAATGCGCTCCGAAGCAGCTCTTGTAATAATTTTTATACTATGCGCAGTATCTTTATCTATTTGTTCTTCAACTCCTGCATATAAATCTTCCGTATTTTCTCTAACTACAACTAAATCAACATTTTCAAATCGTGTTTTTATTCCAGGAAGATTTTTACATGGTCGAAGATTTGCATATAAATCCAACTCTTTTCTCAGTTGCACATTTACAGACCTAAACCCTTTTCCTATAGGTGTCGTTACAGGAGCTTTTAATGCAATTTTGTTTTTTTTGATAGAATCCAAAACCCTTTGAGGTAATGGAGTTCCCTCACTTTCAATAACATCAGCGCCTGCGGTTTGGATATCCCAATCTATTTCAAGACCACTTGCTTTAATTATTTTTACAACACTATCCGAAATTTCAGGACCAATTCCATCCCCATTAATTAATGTTATCGTTCTCATAATAAAAACCTCCGTCTAATAGTTTGATTATACTATAAAGAGGAGGGGTGTAAAAATTTGTAGGGGAAAATAAATTTATAAGTCTTATCTTATTTTAATTTATCCGTTAAAAGTCTTAAAAGACCTTTCTATATTCTTATTCAATGCAGATTGTACAGAATCATATTCAGTCTGCAAAGCTGTATGCTCTGTATCCAGCGTTTTTATTTTATTTTGATACTTCTCATCCTTTGCACTTATCTCTTCATTTTTACGCTGATATTCTGCTTCAGCTTTAGCTATTGCTTGCTCATCATCTTTTTGAGTAAGATCAGTAAGCGAAGAATAGATACTGGTTTTCCAGCTAATACCCTTCAAATTAACTATTGTTGGAGTGTTTATATCCGGAATTTCATTTGAAGATTCTGTATAAGAAGCAACTTCAATTGAGATTACTCCCTGTGTTAATGCATCTTTTATCCAAGTTGCACTGTTTAATAATTTACTGTCTAAAACTGAATAGTTATCAGAATTTTTTCCTTGAAGACTTTTTTCAGAAGACTCACCATTTAATCGATACCACAGATTTGTATACCATTGTGCTTTAGTCTCATCATCATAAGTATACAAATCTTCCAGAGTTGGACCATAATCTTCAGCTTCCGCATTAAATTCGTCTAAAACTTTGTTATATTCTTCCATATCAAGATACACCTGAGTATAATTACCACTGGCATCAATAGCTGCCTTAGTTTGAGCCCATGCATCATAAGTAATACAAGCGGTATATTTCTGTTTTGCTTTTGATAAATCTTCAAGTGCCTTGGAAAGTTCAGACTCATTAGAAATGCCTGAATTAGCTTTCATAAGTTCATCATTGTATACAACTAATGCCTGCTGATAATCATCTGAGGCTTTAGCCTTTTCATAAGCCCAGGCAATATCCGAAGTTACAGTACCCGCACCGCCTGAAGGATCCGGATAATCGGTTTTTGATTTTACTGCCTGAACAGCATTATCCCATGCTTCTCTTTTTGCTTTGTATTCCGGACTTTCTAATAATTCAACATTCTTTTGCAAAGATTCGGATTTCCACTCTTTCTTTAGACCATACGCAGCCAAGAATTCGTCCAAATTATCAGCATTTTGGAAATTATATGCATCATTTTGAGAAATAAGAGCCTTACCTGCAGTGTTAACAATAACATATTGATTTTTCATATCACTATATTGATATAATGCACCTGCAGTTAATTGAACTGATGTTGAATCTCCATGAGCATCATAAGTTGTATAAAGCAACTGCTGTGTATTTAAAGCATTAATATATTCAGCACTGGCTTCTTGAGACTGGGTAGCAAGTCTCATTTTCGCATTAGAAATTTGCTGAGACTCATATTCATTTGAAGTCAACCTTGCAGTTATAGTTAATAATCTTGCATTTGATGACAATCCCATTATTACAACAATCCTTTCATAACTCTAGTATTCTGTTTATCGACATATCCCAAAAGATTCTTTAATAAAAAAAGATAATTGTAAATTTATGTAACAAAAAATATATAAAGTGAATATAAAAAGTCAATATTTTTTTAAGGAGAGTTTTTATATATATGTAAGAGATAAATAAAGAAAAAGAAAAAGTTTAAAAGATTAGTTTAAATAAGTTCTAAATTAAGAGAGGATAAAATTATGGCTACTATGCTATTATTTTCTGATGCGGTTACAAGTGCATATAAAGATACATCAAAAGCATTAAAAGAAGTTGAATTAAGTGATAAAAAAACAGTCAAAAAGACATTGTCGCAAATGATGAAACAATCATTCTTCCATGGAGCAAATAGATTTGGGACAAACTTTATAGCATAAATTTTACGAAAACGTTGGAATTTAGGAAAAAATAAGGAAAGAAAAGAATTAGGATAGGATATTTAAAAAGACCTTTTAAAGGTCTTTTTTATTTGCTTAAAAATTTTTAACATTTTATCAATTTTTAAATTCAAGAAACTTTATTTTGAAAAAGGAATACAACTATGCAAGAAATCAGCTTCGGTTCCAGAATTGTACCTCTGGATACAAATGAATTTACAAAAGTGATAAGTAAAATAGGTAGAAACAACTCTGTTAATTATCCTTGGACACTAAAAGAAAGTATACTTGCTAAAGATACCTATACAAAAAACATTTGCGATTGCACAGCATGCCTTATAACAGACGGGAATAAAAGTCTTTTACTGCACTTATGCCCAACTATAGAACAAAACCATGCAATCAGTCTAATCATTGAATTTTTAAGAAATACAATAGACCTAAAAAACAAAAATCTACAAGCTGTACTAATAGGATCAAAAAACACAAAAAAAAGTCTAGACATTTATGAAAAACTAACACAGATACTTAAACGATTTAATATACCTTTCTCAGAATTTAAAAACAGTAAAACACCTACACATATAGCATATAGAACCGATACTGATGAAGTTTATATAACCAATAATGAAATAAACAAACTAATAAAACGAGGGAATAATCCACAAACAAGCATTGAAAAGGCATTCGAAAAAATTTCAGTATCAAATTGTGATGATTTATCTATTTAAATTCAATATAACCTATACTGTTTATACTGCTACGAGATTCTTTACATCTGTCTTCGGAGGATTACCAAACATTTTTTTGTATTCTCTGCTGAATTGAGTCGGGCTTTCATAACCAACTAAATAACTAGCTGATTCAGCACTATGTTCTCCTGATAACATAAGTCTTTGAGCTTCATTCAATCTTAATTGTTTTTGATACTGCAAAGGACTAACTTGCGTAACCTTTTTAAAATTTCTATAAAATGAAGATGGTGCCATATTTACACTTTGTGCTATTTCATCCATATTAAGTTTTTCACTATATCTTTCTTTTATTAAAGAAATAGCATGGGCAATCTGATTTGTACGAGCATTGTGTCGGTTTCGTATCAATTAAAAAAATTAACAGGCAGGATTTTCAAAAACCTCAAACGACTCACTTGCCCAAAATAATCATACCATTTGTACCAAGCCTTAATCGCCCTAAAACACAAGCAGAAAGAGGGTTACAATCCTTTTGTCCAAATAATCACACCATCTGCACCGAGTAGAAAAAGAGTAATTACGGTTCACATGGTTTGATTATTTCCGACCCCCAAAAACCGCAACACAAGCCGATTGCCAAAAACAATCGCACCATCTACCCTACGCAAAGCACTCACTTTATTACAGCAACTTTTCAGCCAATTATAAAAAGACATTCAGTTTGATGATTTTGAACAGAGAGTTTGGTTGTTGTTTATATCTATATAGATGTCATTATCTTTGATAGAATCCAGAGAATTGTAGAAACAACTATTAGTAACAAGCCAAAATTTTGTAAATAATCTGTTTTCAAATTTCTATTTATTAGATTAAACAAATATTCCGGGGTTAAATATAGTCTTAAATTTATTATAAAAGAATACGATAATACTATTATTGGCAAAATGTGTAATTTTGATAGATGGTTATCATTATTAACTTGTGCTAATTGAGGTAAAGTTTCTAAAAAATAATTTAAAATTAAAAATAAAACTATTAGTAATGCAACCATACATAAACCTAAAAATGCATTGCTTCGTATTATTTCTTTTCTATCTTTATGTGTAGTTCCTAAAATTTTTAATTTTAAATATTCAACAATAGAGTATCCAACAAATAAACCAAAAATCATAAAGACTGTATCAAACACACATACTATACCAGATAGATTCATCATGTTTTTAATATTAGAAAGGCAAAGAATACCAACTACACAGATAAGCCTTTTAAACCATTCTTTTTTTGTTTCTATTTGGGCTTTTGTTTTAGTAATTATTAAACCAGCTCGTTGAAAAACATTATTTATTTTTTCATTGGGATCTAATGGATAATGACTATAATAAATTTTCTCCAATTTATCAAGATTTTTTAAGCATTTTTTGAAATAATCTATATCAAAATTAGAATCAATACAAGTTTCGTACAGTATCCTTATACAATCATTACAAATATTTTTTTTACCAAAATTTATGTTTATTATATTTTTATCTTGTTCACAAAAGCTACATTCAAATTTTTGATTAATTGTTACTTTTTCATTAAATATTTGTCCTTTTGAATTTAATATATCCTGTATAATTTTATCTAATTCCTTTATATCTTCAGAACAAATACAAAATGAACCAGTATCAACCATATATAAAACTTCTTTTGATGACTTTGAACATTTATAACAAAACTTTTCCATACAATAAATTATACTATAATTTTCAACCTGTATCAATGTAAAGGAACACAAGGTTTGATTTCTTGTTGCAGATGGTTTGATTATTTTGGATTAACTTTAAGTGATGTAAGGTGCAAAAAATTGCACCCTGTGTGAATTTCTACTTGTCATTATTGAGATTCTTCCCAAAATGTTCTGCTATTGCATAATCCTCTTGTGCTTCTTTTCTTAAATCGAGCGACTCTTTTGCTTTTCCTCTGTTATAATAAGCTTCAGCCTCATCAAGTTTAGGATAGACAGGTCCATCGAATTTAAGCTCAATTGCCCTAGTGTAATCTTTAATTGCTTCTTTATATAACCCCAAGTCATATTTTATCAATCCTCTGATATAATATGCCACATCAAAACTGGGCTCTAGTTCAATCGCAATAGAGAGATCCTTTATAGCTTCTTGATATAAATCTAAGTCATATTTTACCAATCCTCTGACATAATACGCCCCAGCAAAATCAAGCTCTAGCTCTATCGCTTTGGTTGTGTCTTTTATAGCCTCTTGATGTAAACCTAATTCAAATTTTACTAACCCTCTCATTACATAAGATGCAGCATTATCAGGTTTGAGTTCAATAGCTTTATTGTAGTCTTCAACAGCTTCCTTGTATAAGTCTAAACGACTTTTTTCAGTACCTCTTTTATGATAATATTCAGAATCTGGCTTCAGTTCAATACCCTTATTATAATCTTCTATCGCTTCTTCAGATTTGCCTAACAAGAATTTTATAGTACCTCTGTTATGATAATTTATAGCATAATCTGGTTCTAGTTCAATTGCCTTATTGCAATCATCTAGGGCTTCTTTATACATACCTAACTTGAATTTTGCACTGCCTCTATTAAGATACGCCTCAGCAAAATCGGACTTTAATTTAATTGCCTTATTGTAATATTCAATACTCTCCTCATATAGTCCCCTTTCATATTTGACAACTCCTCTGGTAACAAGTTCATAGGGTAAAACTGCCTTTGCAATATATACTGCTAATAAAAATATAATGGCTAATGATAGTATTAATATTTTCTTTTTCATATTATATAATCCTTCATATTATTTATATTATACAAGGTAATGTATCTTCAAAGAAATTTTTTCTTAAAATTTGCAGAACTGGGCATTGCCAAAATAATCATTTTATTTGTATACTTCAAAATCGGTGCGTATTTCAGCTATATTAAGAAAAACTCAATCTATCCGTACAGTCCGAAAAAAGTCCAGTTCGGCTGTTTGATTATTTTGGAATACTTAAAATTCCGACCTAAAAAAGCCCACACAAAGCGGACTTCCCCAAAATATCAATCTATCCGCACAAATCAACATGGACGTAAAATTACAAATAGTATGAATCATATAATGTCTAATAACGAAAAAGTCAAAGACAAAATAAGCTGTTGATATAAACAATGTGAATATAATAGTGGGATAGTTAAAGTTTTTAATTTCTTTTATAAATAGTTCTAAAAGACTTTTATCCATTTTGTACTCCTTGATGAATTTTATTATAACATAACAGATGTGCTATTTATTTTTAAGTTGCATACTATTGACACTAGTTTAATTTGACCAATTACCCACAGATTACACGCAAAAATTTTTGCACTAAAAAAGAGGGCTTGAAACCCTCTTAAAATGGCGGGAACGACGAGGCTCGAACTCGCGACCTCATGCGTGACAGGCATGCGCTCTAACCAAACTGAGCTACGCTCCCATTTATTTTGGTTACTTCTTTATTATATTTGCTAAAAAAAAAATTGCAATATTTTTTTTTAGATTATTCTATTAATATTTGTAACAGCAATTATTATATTAGTAAAAATATTTAATTTACAAACTTATTCTTAAATATGAAAATAACCAACAATTACACTGACAGTTACTTTTTTACCGGAAGATGTGTGCAGATAAAAGATGCTCAATGGGTCTGCCGCACAGTTCACACAACTTTACCACATATATCAACAACAAAATTCAAGCCAGCATTTACAAAATTATATTTTAAAAATTTTCCGGAACAAAAAAATACTACATTTCCACAAACGATATACCAGCTAAAACTTCTAATGGATAATGTTAATTTATTAACAAAAGATGAGTATAGCAAACTTAATCCAGTTGAAAAACTAAAATTCAAACTAAAAAGAATACTAAGTTCAAAAGAATCAAAAAAAGATTTAAAAATTCTTACAAAATGCAAAGAACTTATCCTAAATATGGGTAAATACAGAAATCAATATGAAAATTCTAAAATATCCCAATTGAAAAAAACATTAACTCTACTGGAACAATATAAAATAGGAAATTGCCAGGAAGACGCAATTCTAGCAGAACTAATCCTGAAAATGAACGGTATGAAAAATGCAACATACGCTACATTATTAAATGAATCAACCAGAAAACAAATTGATCATGCCGTTTGTATTGTTAACAAAGATGGAAGCAAATTTAACGGTAAAATTACAAATAAGACTATTATAATTGATCCGTGGGCAGGGAAAGCCGATTTTGCAAAAAACATGATTCCCTTCTATAAAAACACCATGAATGAATATTTTGATATCAATAGCAACACTGCCATAACTTTCTTACCGGTAGAAACAGTTTATCTTACTGATGATGCAATAAATACATTACGCAAAAAGTATAACAGTTTTATTTACAAAAATAAAACCAGAAAATTCATGCAATCCTAAAAATAAAAAGCCTTGGAAATCCAAGGCGTAATATAAAATGAATTGTAAAAAATAATGTTTATATAAAAATTTACCCAAATATCTAATCAGCATATAAAGGTGCAAGTTTTTTAGACTGCTGAGGAATTACTCCTTCTTCTATTGACTGATAAACTCTGTAATCTATAACAGGGAAGCAGTTATCAATACTTTCTATTTTCTTCAATTCTTCATCATTGATATTCCCGCTTTCAATCATATCAGCAATAAATTCAAATCTATCAACATGCTCTCTAAATCTGTCAGTTGCATAGTCTTTTGCTTGCCATGTAGTAATCAAAAATGGCCAATCTGAACTTTGCAATAATAGATTTTCTCTAGCTAATTGATTTAAAGCCCTATGCAATAATTTATCATCAGGAATTGTTGGATATTTATCAACAATTGCCGTAATTCTTTTTTCACATGCATGAATAATTGGCCACATCCATTCAGTTAAGTGGTTATTCCAAACATAGAAATGACCACCTTGTCCCCAAGAAGATTCCGGAATCTGAATAGCTTCAACAGGAGGATGAGCATGCAAATATTCACCTGCAGTCATTCTTTCTACATCAGGAACATATTGATTGAATTTTTTAATAACCTGTTTTATGAATTCAATACCCTCAAACCACCAATGACCAAACAATTCTGTGTCAAATGAAACCATGACCAAACCTTCTTTACCATTGTGTGATAATTTATAATCATTCAACAAATGATAGATTAAAGTTGTATAGTGATCTGAATTTTCATTAATTTTATTAAGCGCTAATACAGGATCATACAACATCTTATCTCCTAAATCAGTCTTAGGAGATGTAATTCTCCAGTAATGCATACCTGATTTATCATCTTTTTTATGGAATTCTCTAAAACAACCATCTCCAGGATAGCCATCAGCAGCTGACCAAACCTGATAACCTGCTCTATCGTTTCTGCCCATTACTGCAACTTGTGCATCAGGAAGCCAATAAGCAGAATATGTATCATAACCTGTTGGTTCACGTTCCGGAAGCGGAATATATTCAATATTTCCATAAACGCCAACAACTCGTCTGCAACCAATAGAATTACCACCTTCAATAACATGAGATTCTGTAAAGAAATACTCTATATCATTATTTTGTAAAGTCAACTCTATTGCAGGACGCCAATGCTTTTGTCCATCTTTACCTACATATTCATAACCCTGTCTATATGCACATTCAGGTAACCAACAACCTTTAGCCTTTTTACCAAATAATCTTTTTGTTGTATCTGAACCAACCTTAAATTGTGCATTTAAATTATTATCTGTTGCCAATAACGGAGAAAATCCGTGTGTTGCACCAGAAGTTGTTATTTCAATACATCCTAAATCCTGATATTTTTTAAATGCTGAAATTAAATCCATTCCATATTTATTAACAAATGAATCTTTGATATTATTGAACCAATCATAATAATACTTTGCAAGATATTTCAAATGTTGAGAGTGTGGAACTTTAGGATCAGGATATCTGTCCAAATCTTTTGCAACACTCTTAATTCTGGAATCTAAATATTCCACAAAACCATTTTTCAAATGTTCATCGTTCAGTTGTTCTGCCAAGATTGGAGTAATACCAACTGTTAACTTTGCCTTAATTCCCTCATCATATAATTCTGATATAGCGTTAAGAAGTGGAACGTATGTTTCTGCCATACACTCATAAAGGTTTTCTTCTCCGAACGGCCACATCCCTGCTTTTCTATAATAAGGAAGATGGCTGTGTAACATAAAAACGAATTGACCTACTGACATTATTTCCTCCAATCTACTGAACTATAATAAATATAATCCATTTATGTACAATTTATATATACCACAAACGGGTAAAAAATATAATACTATTTAACTAATTCGACTGAATAATTTTACAAATATTAACAGGAAAAAAATAAATAGAAAAATGCAACATATTTTTATGTAATTACTAAATTTAAAATTGATTATTTAAAATCTTTAATTAGTAAAACTATCCCAATAGAATTATACATCGTTTTCTAAATTATCTTTTTCATAATCAGAAACATCTCTCGCAGTTTGTTTTGCAACAACAACTTGTAGTTTAGACTTATATTCTCCTTATTATGCTTCGTTTGCCTATATTGATTTCTGACATATCCGCTCACCAATTACTGAGTAAATTCCTAAATATATTTTGTATTACGGAAACATAAATCGAAAACTTTAATAGAATCACAATATGCTAGCCTGCTCAAAAGGTAGGAACGACCTATATATATGAATTAACGTAAAAATCTTTTATTTACAATATGTTACATTTAACTGATTTAAATAAAAATGGAAGGTTAAAACTTAATAACCTTCCATTTTTATACTTTCATAACCAAAATTAGATTGCAACTGATTGTGATTTTAACTCAACCTCCATCGGCAGTTCTTTAATCACTTTAACATTCAATTTTCTTGACTCTTCAATTCTTACCGGCAATGGTGCAGACTTGGCCGGAACTTTTGCAACCATTTTAACCGCAGCTGACGGAACCTTAGGTGTTGCAGCAGCCACCGCCACAGATGTAGCCGAACCCGGAGTACCTTTTTTTACCGCAATCATAGACGGATCCGGATGAGATTTAAAATGTCTGTAATCAGCCATTATACGGGCTACGAATCGTCTTGTTTCACTATATGGAGGAACTGCTCGATATTTTTTTACATTAGCAGGTCCTGCATTATAAGCTGCTAAAGCCAATTCCATAGAGCCAAACATTTTATACATAGACTTGTAATACATAATTCCACCTTTGATATTATCATCCAGTGAATATGGATTTAACCCCATTCTTCTCGCGGTGGAAGGCATAAGTTGAAAGACACCTACAGCACCATGTGAACTTCTTGCTTCGTGTCTAAAACCTGATTCTGTTTTTGCAATACTTAGAGCAATTGCTGGATCTACACCCATTTCGATAGAATGTTTTACTATCGCTGCCTTCACTGTACTAACATTGGCTGCCTGCACTGGTGCACAACACATGAACACTAATGCAATAGTGAATAGTAATAATTTTTTCAAAATGTAATCCTCTAGTTGTAAATTGTAAATTCGCCAAGACTACTTTTTATTCTTATTTTTTTTCTAAGATTTTCGTCTTTTTGAATGTGATTATAAACTCATAATATTACAAAAATTTAAAATTTCAACCCCGATGCAAAATCACCCCATTCTCGCACAAGTCAAAACACTCACCACAAAAGAGTTTCAGCTGCTTTACAATTAGTGTAAAAAATACGATAAATTTGTCAAGTTAGAATCATTTTTTTACTCTATTTTGAGTAAAAATTTTCCTTCAATTTGTATTTTTTATCATGGGTGTCATAAGAATAAATTTTATAACTAAAACCATCAGTTGTAATTTTTATAGAATTTAAGATATCAGTCCTTAAAATTTTTGTATTACGCAAGATATCAAGAGTTCCTCTATTTGGATGCCCGAAATAGTTAATTCCGGTAGAAATCAACGATATCTTATTGTCAAGATGCTCTAACATTTTCTTATCAACTACTCTCGGCCCGCCGTGATGGCCTACTTTTAACACTTCAACATTATGCGGGAGCGCATCTTGTACAACATTAAAAGCTTCTACACCAGCATCGCCCATAAATAACATATCAAAATCCTTATAAGATAATAAGGTAATAGTTGAACTTTCATTACTGTGATTGTTGCCGTCAATATTAGCCTTGAATGTTTTGATATTCAATTTTGGTTCTGAATATATTGTCTCGTTATTTTTAATAAAATATGTATTTTGATGCGTCTTATTTATGGTTTTAAAAATTTCTTTTGCAGTTGTCGTAGCTTTTTCTCTAGAATTAAGGTATAAAGTATGCACGTTGAGATTTTTAATGAATTCAGAAGTTCCACCTGAGTGATCATTATCAAAATGTGTTACAATAACACCCTCTAACTCTTTTATACCTCTATCTTTCAAATACTTCAACATAATAACTTTTGCTTGGGAATTTCCGCTTTTATAAGGAGATTTTCCTGTATCAATAAAAAAGTATTTATTTTCAGGAGTTTTAATCAAAAAAGAATCTGCATTTTGAACATCAAATGCAATAATTTCAAGGTCATTGGAAACAGGTTTTACTGTTGAAAATAACAAAATTACAATACTAATAAACAATGTAAAAAATACTGATTTATATTTTTCAAATTTAACAAGAAACGTTGATAAAATAAGAATAGAATAGTAAAAAATCAACTGAAATATATTTGGATGAGTTGTTTGCAATAGACAATGCGGAAGATTTGCAAAAAAGTTAGACATCCAAACCAATGCACTTAATAGATAATTTAATATAAAATCAAAAATCCGACACGTAAAATCGGCCAGCGGGACAAAAACAGCAATTAAAGAACTTACAAATCCACAAAAACTTATTACACTTAACAAACTCACAGTAGAAATATTTGCTAAAATTGAATACAGACTAAATGTATTAAAATAAAACATTTGTATCGGAGCAATCCAAATTTGCGCTACTAATGGAACAAGCACCGGTACACAAATCCAATTAGGAATTTTATTTAATTTCTGAGTTAATATCCCAGCTGTTGTAATAAGTCCAAAAGTTACAAGAAATGACATTTGAAAACTAACATTATTGATATATGCAGGATTATAAATCAACATTAAAACTGCCACAAAAGACAATAATGAAACACTATGGGTATCTCTATCTATCAATTTACCGGCTAAAACAAATAATAACATAAGTGCAGCTCTCACAACCGAAGGGCCTAAACCGGTCATTAGTGTATATAAAATTATTACAATCATCCCCGATAAAACTCGTGGGCGGTATGGGATTCTTAAAAATTTTAAAATTACAAACCAAAATGAAAATATAAACGCAACATTCATTCCTGATGCAGCCAAAATATGTAATAGTCCGGAATTTATAAATGAATTTTTAATATAATCAGGCGGTGCAACAGCATCATCACCAAAAACAATACCGCCTAAAATTTCCAAATTAGGAGACTTTAAATATTTTGAATGTGTTTTTAAAATTCTGTTTCGTGTATTATTTAGCCCACGTAAAAATCTCCACCTTACCCCAGAAACATCAGAAAGTATTTTTATATCTTTCATATCCGAATACAGTACAGTAAATGTATTAAAATTTTTTAAATACGCACTGTAATCAAACTGAGAAGGATTTGTTGCAGAAAAAGGTGTCCTTAAGTTTCCTTTTATTGAAATTTTTTCACCAATATTAAGTTTTTCTGAATACGGTTCTGAAGAATTGATACTAACAAGAACTCTACCCTTTATACTTTTTGAAGCAACTGAATCTACATTCATAAAAAATTTAACTCTGTTCCGGTCAGGTGAAACCGGAATACTTACAATCCTCCCAACAAATTCTGAATCCATAGGGGCAAGAGGAAGCAAGTCATCATAATTTTTTATTTTACAAAATGTTAAGAAAAAACCAAAGTAAAAAATTAAAACAAAAAATAATGTCTGTTTTATACTGAAAATTTTCAAATTGAGAAAAACTATTAAAATAATAGTTAAAATCAATGCCAGAGCAATGCTACACCCGTAAAAATAAGACAAAACACCGGCTGTAAAAATTACGGATGAAACAAACATCACTAAATTTTTATTTTGAAAAAAATCCCTAATCTTTTCTATTGTAATCATAATTCCAACATGTGAATGATACCATGAGAATATAGTTGTGCAAAACTAAACAATATGATATACTGTATGGTGAAGAAGAGGACTTTATGAGTAACAACGATTTTTATATTGAAGACTTTTTAAGACAGGCAGTATCTGTTGGCGCATCTGATGCACATATTTGCGAAGGTGAACGCCCTGCAATTAGAGTTTCAGGGCAAATAATGAGAATTAATCTGCCTCCACTTACAAGTGAAGATATGGAATTCGTTATAAGAACAGTCGCTCCTCAACACTTAAAAGATAGAATTACACGATTTTTTGACATTGACTTCTCTTATGAAATTCCGGGATGTTCTCGTTTTCGTATAAACATGAGTCGCCAATTGGGCAAAACAGCCATGGTTATTCGTGCAATTCCTTATTATATTAAAACCTTTAAAGAATTGTCTCTTCCTACAACATTGGAAGAGTTTGCAAGCTTTAACAATGGATTGGTTCTTGTAACGGGACCTACCGGTTCAGGGAAATCAACTACAATTGCATCCTTAATTGACTATATAAACGCATCTACTGCAAAACATATCGTTACAATTGAGGATCCGGTCGAATTTATTTTTTCAAATAAAAAATCAATTGTGTCTCAACGTCAATTACTTATCGATACACCATCATTTTCAGACGGTGTTAAATATGCTCTGAGACAAGACCCTGATGTTATATTTATTGGTGAAATCAGAGACAGAGAAACTGTTGAATCCGCACTAAAAGCAGCTGAAACCGGGCACCTTGTGGTATCAACAATCCACACAAACGATTCTGTTCAAACAGTTGCCAGAATTATCAACTTATTTGATCCAAATGAAAGACCGTTTGTTCGAAGCCAAATTGCAAATACTCTACGAGGAACAATTTCTCAAAAATTGGTACCTGCTGCCGAAGGTGGTTCAAGACTTCCTGCTACGGAAATTCTTGTTGTTACACCAACAGTAAAAGACTTTATACAAAAAGACGAATTGGAACAAATTTATGAACTTGTTAAAAATGGTTCATTTAATAATATGACAACAATGAATATGTCATTATACAAACTCTATACCGAAGGACAAATAACAAAAGAAATTGCTCTAAATTATTCTGATAATAAATCTGAATTAGAACAATTAATGAGAGGTATTTTCCGAGGTACGGGTATGAACAAACCTTCATCAGTTTAATTCCATACCTTATTACTATAAGAAATAATATTAGGACAATGCAAAATAACTTTGTAACAGACGCAATTAATTTAAAGTCCTACAATTTAAGTGAATCTGACAAAATTATTGTTATGTATTCAAAAGATAAAGGACTAATCAGGGGAGTAGCTAAAGGAGTAAAAAAACCAAAAAGCAAACTAGGTGCTCGTATGGATTTGCTTGTAGCTAATACCTTAATGCTACATAAAGGTAAAAATCTCGACACTATTTGCCAAGCTGAAGTTCTCAATACCTTTCATAAAACACGTCAAGATATCGATAAAATTATGTTCTCAATGTATGTTACAGAGGTTGTACACAATTTTGGACTGGAAGAAGACCCTAGTTCTGAAATTATTTATAATTTGTTATACAAAACTCTGAACGCTATTTCTTCTGCTCAATCAAAAGTTGAAATTCTTCTGTCTGTTATTAAATTTCAATTAAAAATGATGATTGAATCCGGTTTTTCTATTGAGTTTGATACCTGCCTGCACTGCCATTGCACAGTAAAAAACGAAACAATGTATTTTGTTCCTCAACTTGGCGGTATTATATGCAGCAAATGTGCAAATTCAATACATTATACAAAAAAACAAATGCCTTATAAATTAAGAGATTTCTTTAAACAGATGTCCATAAATGATTTTGATGAAAAAGGAGAATTTGAATCAAAAGCAAACGAAAAAGTTTGCACTGTAACATTTGAAGTCTTGAAAGAATACATCTCTCTAAAATCACCAAAAAAATTTAAATCAACAAATATTATACAAGAACTACCGGTATAAAATAAAAATTTATTTTA